>OIEN01000126.1_pt1 | contig 58512 bp, 62 predicted proteins | sample 1581741 | NCBI WGS metagenome assembly OIEN01 (sample SAMN01760944, study PRJEB22395) | human gut metagenome | reverse complement strand
TTAACATTAAATAGGGAAAATAAAGAAACTGTCCTTAGGTATCATCCTCAGATGGAAATGGGCGTGTTGGTAGAATGATTATGTTTAGAGAATGTTTGGTTAATGATATAATGCCTTTCTTTATTGAAGATAGAAATAAGGATTTTTATATAAGAGGTATTAAGGAATATCAAGTAAATAATGAAAAAGGTTATTTAATAGATACTTGTTTAAATAGTCAAGATAATTATAAAAAAATGGTTGATTATTTTTTAGAAGATTATAATTAAAAAGATATTTTAATTGATTTAGTAATGAATTTTTTAGTTGATAAATAATTGCTATAAAGTATGATTAATATCAAAAAAATAAAAATACTACTTGACAAAATGTTTAATATAATATATATTGTATTTAGACACGAGATAGTGTTTTTATTTTGGAGGAAAGTATGAAAAAAATAGCTAGATATTTTAGCGGTGTTAAAAAGGAGATTAGTCGTGTTAGATGGCTAAGTAAAAAAAATTTAGTTAAATTTTCTATTGCTACTATTAGTTTTGTAGTTTTCTTTAGTTTATATTTTTACGCGATTGATTATATTACGGCATGGCTTAGGACTTTATAATGGAATTAGAAAAAGAAAATAAGAAAAAAGAATGGTTTGTTGTTAATACTGTTTCAGGTCATGAATACAAGGTAAAAGAAAAACTTGAGATGCGTATTGAAACAATGGGGTTACAGGATCGTATATTTAGAGTTATTGTTCCTGAACAAAAAGAAATTGAATATAAAGATGGCGTAAAAAAAGAAAAAGTAAAGAAAATGTTTCCTGGTTATGTACTTATTGAAATGATTATGAATGATGATGACTGGTTTATCGTTAGAAATACTCAAGGTGTAACTGGTTTCATTGGATCGTCTGGTAAGGGTGCTAAACCAATACCATTATTACCACAAGAAGTTGATAAGATACTCGGTAATATGGGTATGAGTAGAATTGATATAACTAAGGAATTAAAAGAAGGTAATAAGGTTAAGATAGTAAGTGGACCATTTAAAGATATGATAGGTAAAATTGCTAGTGTAGATTTAAAGGAACAAAAACTTACTGTATTAATTGATTTATTTGGTCAAGAAACTTCAGTAGAAGTGGAACTTGCTCAAATAGAAAATTTATAAAAATTTGAAAAGTTATTGCTAAAATAAAAAAAATGTGTTATTATTTTAAACGCAGCTGTATATTATATACAGATATATGGGACTTTTAGTGGGAGGCGGAAGCTAATTGAACCACATGCGAAAAATTTTTATAGGAGGTGTTTTTCGTGGCAAAACAAGTCGTTAATATGATTAAATTGCAAATCCCAGCAGGAAAAGCAACACCTGCTCCACCAGTTGGAACAAGACTTGGACCTATGGGTATTAATTTACAAGAGTTTTGTACTAAGTATAATGATGCTACTAGAGATAGGATGGGAGATATTTTACCAGTAGAAATTACTATTTTTGATGATAGAAGTTTCGATTTTGTAATTAAGACTCCACCTGCTGCTTTTATGCTTAAGAAAGCTGCTGGAATTAAAAAAGGCTCTTCTAAGGGTAGTAAAGAAAAAGCAGGTAGTATTACTCAAGATAAATTAAGAGAAATTGCTGAAACTAAGTTAGTAGATTTAAATGCTTATGATGTAGAAAGTGCAATGAAGTCTATTGAAGGTACCGCTAAAAATATGGGTATCGAAATTAAATAGTATTCACATATAGGTAATACCTATGTGGAAGGAAAAAGTCCGCTAATAACCACATAAGGAGGATTAAGATGAAAAAAAGTAAAAGACATATTGAAAACCTTAAAAAAGTTGAGAAGAATAAGTTATATTCAGTAGAAGAAGCTATTAAATTAGCTAAGGAAACTTCTAATAGTAAGTTTGATTCTACTTTAGAAGTAGCAATGAATCTTAACTTGGATGTTAAAAAAGCTGATCAACAATTAAGAGGAGCAGTTGTTTTACCTAATGGAACTGGTAAAAGTAAAAAGATATTAGTTCTTGCTAAAGCAGATAAAGCTAAAGAAGCAGTAAGTGCTGGTGCTGAATATGTAGGAGATATTGATATGATAGATAAAATCGCTAAAGAAAATTGGTTTGATTTTGATGTTATTATTGCTACTCCTGATATGATGCCTGCTTTAGGTAAAATTGGTAAAATTTTGGGACCTAAAGGTTTAATGCCTAATCCTAAAACTGGTACTGTTACTACTGATGTTAAGAAGGCAGTAGAAGAAACTAAAAAAGGTAAAGTTGAATATCGTACTGATACATTTGGTAATGTACATGCAATATTTGGTAAAGCAAGTTTTGATGATGCAAAATTAGCAGAAAACTTAAAATCTTTTGTAGAAGTAATTTTAAAAGCTAAACCTCAAACAGTAAAAGGTAATTATGTTAAAAATATTTCTATTTCTAGTACCATGGGTCCTGGAATAAAAATCGATGTAAACTCATTTAATTAAAAAAATGTTTACAAAATAAGAAATGTGTTATATAATACATTAAAAAGCGAGTACCATAGACAGTAGGTATAAAGGTAAATCCTACCGAGGAACTTATTAATTATGTTTTAATTATAAGCTTTCCTTGGTATGGGAAAGCTTATTTTAAATATATAAGGAGGATACTATGGCTAATGTAAAGATTTTAGAACAAAAGCAAAATGTTATTAATGAGATTAAAGATAGAATTAATAATGCTGCTTCAGTTGTTGTCTTTGATTATCGTGGTTTGACTGTTAGTGAAGTTACTGAGCTAAGAAGAAAACTAAGAGAATCAGGTTCATCATTTAAAGTATATAAAAATACTTTAACTAAAAGAGCATTAAATGATTTAAATATTGATCTTCATACACATTTTGAAGGTCCAAGTGCTATATCATTTTCAACTGATGCTTTAGCCCCAGTGAAGGTATTAAGCGATTTTGCTAAGAAACATGAGGCTTTAGAATTAAAAGTTGGATTAATTGATGGTAAGATAACTGATACAACTGAGTTAGGTAAGTTAGCTACTATACCTGATAGGCAAACATTACTTACTATGCTTGCATGTGGACTTATGGGTAAAGTTAAAGATTTATCTATATGCCTAGATTTATATTCTAAGAAATTAGAAGAAAAATAAGAAAATAAGAAAAAATTAAGGAGGAATTTAAAATGGCTAAATTTAGTAAAGAAGAATTTATCAATGGTTTAAAAGAAATGACTATTCTTGAAGTTAACGAATTAGTAGAAGCAATGAAGGAGGAATTTGGTGTAGATCCATCTGCAGTAGCTGTTGCCACAGCACCTGCTCAAGCACAAGCTGAAGAAGGTCCATCAAAAGTAAATGTAGTATTAACTGCTGCTGGAGCTAATAAGATTGCTGTTATTAAAATCGTTAGAGACTTAACTGGTTTAGGTTTAAAAGAAGCTAAAGATATCGCTGATAACGGTGGTAATGTTAAAGAAAACATTGATAAAGAAGAAGCTGAAAAAATCAAAGCTCAATTTGAAGAAGCTGGCGCTACTGTTGAATTAAAGTAGTTTGAGAAATCCACAAAGATGTGGATTTTTTTTTGATATATTTATTTAAACAAATGTTTGAAATTGCTTGACAAATAATATCTTGTTTGTTATGATTTATGTGTTTGTATAAGTTATATTTTATATATTGTTTTGTTTCAGTGAATTAAAATGCGATAGCAAAAAAGTAAGAAAATGATAAAAATTGTTGAAAGGGCTGATAATTATGAGTCATTATTTTATAAATGATGATAATTTAAAGAATGAAGAGAAAGTTATTCATAGTGAAATACAAGGAATTAATTTGTCTTTTTTATCCAATAGTGGTGTTTTTTCTAAAGATAAAATTGATTATGGTACTAAGTTACTTCTTAATAGTATAGATATTGATGATATGAAGGGTGATGTTTTAGATTTAGGGTGTGGAATTGGAGTAATTGGTATAACTATTAAAAGTAAAAATAATCTTGTTTTGGTAGATATGGTTGATGTTAATGAGAGGGCTATTAATCTGTCTAAATATAATATGGTATTGAATAGGGTTGATACTCATATATTTATTAGTGATATTTATTCAAATGTTAATAAAAAATATGATTATATTATTACTAATCCTCCTATTAGAGCTGGTAAAAAAGTAGTTTTTGGAATGATTCTTGGTAGTTATGATTATTTAAATGATAATGGTATTTTATATTTTGTTATGAGAAAAGATCATGGTGTTAAAACTGTAATTAAAAAAATGGAAGGTATGTTTAAGGTAGATGTTATAAACCGAGATAAGGGGTTCTACATAGTAAAATGTGTTAAAATGAAAAAAAGTTAAAAAAGTTTGTAAAATCAATTGACTTATTGTTAAATATTTGTTAGTATTATAAATTGGAAACGCATCTTTTTGGCGTGCTAAAAACTATTATAAACTAAGTATAGGGGTGAATTTTTAATGGCTTATAAAGTTAAAAAAAGTGGCGATTATAGAGAAAGAAGAAATTTCTCTATGATTAAAAATTCCTTTGAACTTAAGGATTTGCTTGAAGTTCAAAAGGATTCTTATCAGTTATTTATAACTGAAGGTATCAAAGAAGTCTTTGATGAATTATTCCCAGTAGAAAGTTTTTCAGGTAGTTTATCTTTAGAGTTTGGAGACTATGTATTAGATACTCCGAGATATTCTATTAAAGAATGTAAAGATAGGCAGATTACTTATGCTTCTCCTTTGAAGGTACAAGCTAGGCTTTTCAACAATGAGACAGGTGAGGTAAAAGAACAAGAAATTTTTTTGGGGGATATGCCTGAGATGACTGAGAGTGGCACATTTATTATAAATGGTGCAGAAAGAGTTATCGTATCCCAGTTAGTTAGATCTCCAAGTGTTTATTTTTCTAAGGAAATTGACAAAAATGGTAGACCAAACTTTGCTTCTAAGATTATTCCAAATCGTGGTACATGGTTGGAATTTGAGACTGATGCTAAGGATGTAATGTATGTTAGAATTGATAGAACTAGAAAAGTTCCTTTAACTACATTGCTTAGGGCTTTTGGTTTGTCTAGTGATAAAGAAATTATTTCGTTATTTGGTAAAAGTGAAATACTTTCTAATACTTTAGAAAAAGATAGTGCTAAAAATACTGATGAAGCATTGATTGAAATTTATGAAAAATTAAGACCTGGGGAACCTACAACACTTGATAGTGCAAAGAATCATTTAATTACTAGATTTTTTGATAGTTTTCGCTACGACTTGGCTAAAGTTGGTAGATATAAGTTTAACAAAAAGTTAAATGTTAAGGAAAGATTACTTGGTTGTACACTTGCGGAAGATATGGTAGTAGATGGCAATGTTGTTTGTGCTAAAGATACACTTATTACTAAGCAAATTCTTGAAGAAATCTCTCGTTATTTAGATGAGGGATATGGACGTGAAGAAGTAACTATTAATGAGGAATTAGATAATCATAATGTTGTACAAGTTATTAAAGTTTACTCTAATAATGATAAGAAGAAAGTTGTTAAGATTATTGGTAATGATTCTTCTAATAATTTAAAGACATTAAGTATTGCTGATTTTTATGCATCAGTTTCATATTATTTGAACTTAATGGATGGTATTGGTTCACTTGATGAGATTGATCATTTAGGTAATCGTCGTATTAGACAGGTAGGAGAGTTATTACAAAATCAGTTTAAAGTAGGTATTAGTAGAATGGAGAGAGTTATTCGTGAGAGGATGACTACTCAAGATATTGAAACTGTAACTCCTAAAACACTTATTAATATTAGACCAGTTACAGCTGTAATTAAGGAATTTTTTGGTTCTTCTCAATTATCTCAATTTATGGATCAAGTTAATCCTATTGCAGAGTTAACTCATAAGAGAAGATTATCAGCATTGGGGCCTGGTGGACTTTCTCGTGATAGAGCTGGAATGGAAGTGCGTGATGTTAATGCTTCCCATTATGGAAGAATTTGTCCTATTGAATCACCAGAAGGTCAAAATATTGGACTTATTACTTCACTTGCTAGTTATGCAAAAATTAATGAGTATGGTTTTATTCAAACGCCGTATCGTAAAGTTGAGAATTGTAAGTTAACTGAACAAGTTGATTATTTAACTGCGGATGAAGAAAGTGATTTTTATATTTCGCAAGCAACAGTTCATGTTGATGATAATAATATTATTACTGATGAGACAGTAGCAGGAAGATATCGTGGTGAGAATGTAATTATACCACGTGAGAAAGTTGATTATATTGACGTATCACCTCAACAAGTTGTTGCCATTACTACTAGTTTGATACCATTCTTGGAACATGATGATGCAACTCGTGCTTTGATGGGTGCAAACATGCAAAGACAAGCTTTACCATTACTTAAGACAGAGGCTCCTTTAGTGGGAACTGGTGTTGAGTATATTGCTGCAAAAGACAGTGGTTCTGTCGTTGTTAGTAAAGCAGATGGTATTGTTGATTATGTTGATGCTAAGAAAATTGTTATTAAGAATGCTAAGGGTGAAGATATTTATCATTTAGCTACATTTGAACGTTCTAACCAAGGTGAAACATTTAATCATGTACCTATTGTTAGAAAAGGCGATAAGGTTCATGCTGGACAAATTATTGCTGATGGACCAAGTACTGATAAAGGTGAACTTGCACTTGGTAAGAATATGACTGTCGCATTTATGACATTTAATGGTTATAATTTTGAAGATGCTGTTATATTAAATGAGAAATTGGTTAAAGAAGATGCTTATACTTCGATTAGAATTGAAGATTATGAGACACAATGCCGTGATACTAAGTTAGGTCCTGAAGAAATTACACGTGATATTCCTAATGTTAGTGAGGAAGCAAGAAGAAACTTGGATGAAAATGGTATCATTAGAATTGGTACAGAGGTAAAAGAAGGAGATATTCTAGTAGGGAAAGTTACCCCTAAGGGCGTTGCAGATTTAACTAGTGAAGAGAAATTGCTTCATGCTATATTTGGAGAAAAAACTAGGGAAGTTAGAAATTCTTCATTAATAGTACCTCATGGAGGGGACGGTATTGTTCACGATGTTAAGGTATATACAAAAGAGGATAATGTTGATTTACCTAGTGGAGTTAGTAAAGTAGTTAGAGTATATATTGCTCAAAAGAGAAAGATATCAGTTGGTGATAAGATGGCTGGTCGTCATGGTAATAAGGGTTGTATTTCACTTATTTTACCTGAAGAGGATATGCCTTATCTACCTGATGGTACTCCAATTGATATTATGTTAAATCCACAAGGTGTTCCATCTCGTATGAACATTGGTCAAGTATTAGAGTTACACTTGGGTATGGCCGCAAAGAAACTTGGTGTTCATGTTGCTACTCCAGTACTTGATGGTGCTAAAGAAGAAGATATTAAAGCAATGTTAGAAGAAGCTAAAATGGATCCTGATGGTAAGACCGTTTTATATGATGGTAGAACTGGTGAACCATTTGATAATCGTATTAGTGTTGGTGTCATGTATATGATTAAATTGCATCACATGGTTGATGATAAGTTACATGCACGTGCAACTGGACCATATTCAGTTGTTACTCAACAACCACTTGGTGGTAAAGCACAGTTTGGTGGACAAAGATTTGGTGAAATGGAAGTTTGGGCACTTTATGCTTATGGAGCTGCTCATGTATTACAAGAAATACTTACTGTTAAATCAGACGATGTTATCGGCCGTGTTAAGGTATATGAAGCCTTAGTTAAAGGTAATCCATTACCTCAACCAGGTATTCCTGAATCATTTAGGGTATTAATTAAAGAATTCCAAGCTTTAGGTTTAGATATCTCAGTTATTAATGAGGATGATAGGGAAGTTGAGTTTAAGGAATTAGAAATAGAAGAGAATAAAGAGGAAAGTGGCGAATCATTTATTGAAGAGATTAGCATTAAGAAAGATGGAGATATGCTTACTGATGATTTTGGACAGGAGATTGGTCCTATGGACGATTATGCTACTGATGAAGAGATTGAGGATGATGAGGATTTTGCAGATATTTTCAATGATGATTTTGATGCAGAAGGAGGTGAATTCTAATGCTTGAGGCTAATAGATTTAAAGCGTTAAAAATCGCCGTTGCTTCTCCTGAGAAGATTCGTTCTTGGAGTTATGGAGAAGTTAAGAAACCAGAAACAATTAATTATCGTACTTTAAAACCTGAAAGAGATGGTCTATTTTGTGAAAAGATATTTGGACCAACAAGAGATTATGAGTGTTCATGTGGTAAGTATAAGAGATTAAGATACAAAAATATTATTTGTGATCGTTGTGGTGTTGAAGTTACTAAGTCTAAGGTACGTCGTGAAAGAATGGGACATATTGAATTAGCTACTCCAGTAAGTCATATTTGGTATGTAAAGGGTATTCCTTCTTATATTGGATTATGCTTAGATATGTCTCCCAGAGACTTAGAAGAAGTTATATATTTTGTATCCTATGTTGTACTTGATGCTGGGGATACTCCGCTTGTTAAGAAGCAAACTTTGTCTGATAAAGAATATCGTGCTTACTATGAAAAATATGGAAATAGTTTTAGAGTAGGTATGGGTGCTGCGGCTATTAAGGAATTACTTAGTGAAGTAGATGTTGAAAAGGAAAGAGAAGAATTATCTCAAGAATTAGAGACAGCACAAGGACAAAAGAGAGTTAGATTAGTAAAAAGATTAGAAGTTATTGATGCGTTTTATACTTCAGGTAATAAGCCTGAGTGGATGATTTTAGAAGCTTTACCAGTTATTCCACCTGAACTTAGACCAATGATTCAACTTGATGGAGGACGTTTTGCGACTAGTGATTTAAATGATTTATATCGTCGTGTAATTAATAGAAATAATCGTTTAAAAAGGTTAATTGAACTTGGAGCTCCTTCTATCATTATTCAAAATGAGAAGAGAATGCTTCAAGAAGCAGTGGATGCTTTATTTGATAATGGTAGACGTGGTAGAAATGTTACTGGTGCTGGAAACAGGCCTTTAAAATCATTATCTAGTATGCTTAAAGGTAAACAAGGTAGATTTAGACAAAACTTACTTGGTAAACGTGTTGATTACTCGGGTCGTTCAGTTATAGTTGTAGGACCAGATTTAAAGATGTATCAATGTGGTATTCCAAAAGAAATGGCATTAGAGTTATTTAAACCACATATTATTAATGGTTTAGTATCAAGAGAACTTGCTAGTAATATAAAAGCGGCTAAAAAGATGATAGATAATCAAGATCCTAAAGTTTGGGATGTTGTTGAGGATGTTATTAAGGAATATCCTGTTATGTTAAACCGTGCACCGACATTACATAGACTTGGAATTCAAGCATTTGAACCTAAGTTAGTATCAGGTCGTGCAATTAGGTTACATCCACTTGTAACAACTGCCTTTAATGCGGACTTTGATGGAGACCAAATGGCAGTACACGTGCCACTTAGTGAAGAAGCTAAGGCGGAAGCTAGAATCTTGATGCTTGGTTCTAACAATATTTTAAGCCCTCAAAATGGTAAACCAATAGTTACACCTAGCCAAGATATGGTACTTGGTAACTATTATATTACTATGGAGAAAGCTGGTATCGAAGGAGAAGGAAGAATATTTAAAAATGCTAATGAAGCTTTGATGGCTCATAGCCGAAGGGAAATTACATTACATGCTCGTATCGCGGTACCTGTTAATTCATTTAAACATAAGGTATTTATTGAAAGTCAAAAGAATAAGTATTTAATTACTACTGTTGGTAAACTTATGTTTAATGAGATTTTACCTGATTCATTCCCTTATATTAATGAACCAACTGATGCAAATATTGAAGGTATAACTCCAAATAAATATTTTGTTGAGTATGGGGAAAATATACCAGAAAGGATTAAAGAAATGCCTTTGGCTAAACCTTTTGCTAAGGGAACTTTGGAAAAGATAATTGCTCAAGTGTTTAAGAGATATAAGACTACTGAAACTTCTATTTTCCTTGATAAATTAAAGGATATGGGCTTTAAACAATCTACTTATGCTGGTATTACAATAGCATTTTCGGATGTTGTAACTAGTAAAAATAAGGCTCAAATAATAGAAGATTCTAATAAGGAAGTTGCTAAGATTAATAAGCAATATCAAAGAGGTTTAATTACTGATAAGGAACGTTTTGATTTAGTAATTGCTGTTTGGGATGAAGCTAAGAAACAAATTCAAAAGGAATTACAAGGTTATGCAGATACACTTGTTGATAATCCAATATTTATTATGATGAATTCTAAAGCACGTGGATCTATTTCTAACTTTACACAACTGGCTGGTATGCGTGGTATCATGCAAAAACCTAATGGTGAGCCAGTAGAAATACCAATTAAGTCATCATTTAGAGATGGGTTATCAGTATCTGAGTTCTTCTTATCAACACATGGTGCTCGTAAAGGTAGTGCTGATACTGCTTTAAAGACAGCAGATTCAGGTTATATGACAAGAAGACTTGTTGATGTTAGCCAAGATTTAATTATTCGTGAAGAAGATTGTGGTACTATTCAAGGTGTTACGGTACGTGAATTCACTGATGAGAAGAATGGTGTTATTGAACCACTTTATGATCGTATTGTAGGAAGATATACTAATAAGAAGGTAATTAATCCTGAAACTAAGGATGTTATTATTGATAAGAATTCTTTAATTACTGAGTCTATTGCTGATAAGATAGTTAAAGCCGGTATTAAGGAAGTTGAAATTAGAACTGTTCTTACTTGTAAGACTGATCATGGTGTGTGTAGACATTGCTATGGTGTAAACCTTGCTACTGGTAACATGGTTGAAATTGGTGAGGCTGTTGGTATTATGGCGGCTCAAGCAATTGGTGAACCAGGTACTCAGTTAACTATGAGAACATTCCATACTGGTGGTGTAGCAGGAGCTGATATTACACAAGGTTTACCTCGTGTTGAAGAGTTATTTGAAGCACGTAGTCCTAAAGGTAAGTCAACTATTGCTGAAGTGGATGGTAAGATTACTAAGATAGAAGATGTTCAAGGTAAATGGAAGATTACTATTCATAACGATAACGAAGATCGTGAGCATATAACTGCTTATGGTGCTAAGTTAAGAGTTGAGAAAGGTGATATTGTAAGTGCTGGAGATCGTTTAACTGAAGGTAATATTTCACCTAAAGAGTTACTTGCGGTAACTGATCCTATTACTGTTCAAGAATATATCTTAAAAGAAGTTCAAAAGGTATATCGTTCTCAAGGTGTTGAACCTAATGATAAACATATTGAGTTAATTGCTAAGAGAATGATATCTAAGATTAAGATTATGGAACAAGGTGATACTGATTTATTACCAGGTACTACGGTTTCAATACTTGAATTTACTAAAGGTAATAGGGATGTTATTATCGAAGGTAAGAAACCCGCTATTGGAAAACCTATTTTACTTGGTATTACAAAGGCATCTTTGGAAACTGATTCGTTCTTATCAGCGGCATCTTTCCAAGAAACTACTAGAGTATTAACTGAAGCTTCAGTTAAGGGTAAGGTGGATAAATTACATGGATTAAAAGAGAATGTTATTATTGGTAAGTTAATCCCTGCTGGTACTGGTGCTAAGGAATATTTAGATGTTGATTATTCTTTGGAAAAGGAATACCTTGATGATGAAGCATCAGAGGTACTTGAAGACGAATATATAGATTAATTTTCTAATTAAAAAAGATTACATTTATGAAGTGAACTATTTTGGGTTATTTCATTAGTAGTCTTTTTTTTGTTTACTATTATTTTAGTTATAAAAAGGGAGTTTAAGTAGTAATTTTTTAGAATTGGATTGAAGTTTTTATGAAAAGTTTTGTTTTTTGTGTTACAATGTTTTTAGGATGCAAGGTGATTGTGTATGAATTTTGAAATGTTATTAGATGAAATAATTAATTTAAGTGGTGAAGAACAGCTTAATTATTTGAGTAAGTTTAAGGATTATGATTTTAGTAAGGAAGAATTATTTGAGATATTTTCTTTAGTGGAAGAAGTTAATTATGAGAAGTTTTATCTTATGTTTAAAGAATTACTTAGTAAATTAGGAATGTTAGATTATTATTTACTGGTTATTAATATGAATAAGGATTTAAATAACTTTTCTAAATATGGTAGAAGTGAGAATATGGATTCTTATTTTAAATATTTGTTAAAGTCAAATGATTTAAGTTATGAAGAAGATAATTTATATTATAATAATTTATTAAAATTATCTAGTAATGTAATTAGAAGATTAAGTGAAGATAAGATAAATATATTAAGTAATATGGTTTATGAAAGAATAAGGTCAAATAAAAATATTAGTTTTAATGAGTTATCTTTTATTGGGGTTAGGACTTTGAAGGAATTAGGCTTGATTTCTATTAGTAATAAGATTAATAATACTATTTTAGATGGAGCATATGGTTATACCAATTTTAAGCTATATATGTTAACTAAACCAGAGTGTAAGATACAATTAGATTATAATAGACTAGAAAAAGAGTTTAATGGTGAAGAATTATTGTTTAGATTATTATATACTTTGTTTCACGAAATTGAACATGTTAAGCAGGTTAATTTTTGTTTGAGTAGGAATAGTTATAAAAATGATTTGAGTAAGAAGTTAGCGGTTTCTTATAAAAGAGGATTTTTTATCGAGTCTTTAGTGGGGCACTCTAATATGGAAGATTATGATAATATTACTATTGAATATAATGCTAAATTGCTTGGTATGATTAGGACTTTGTCTTTTATTAAAAAAAATTTTAGTAGTTTATTTAATGAATCTTTTATTAGAGATAAGTATTTAGAGGTGAATAAGATTATTTTGGATAATTATTTGAATTACCGTAAATTTAATAGTTTATTTAGTAAGTATGATAGTGTTTATAACGATAGTCAGTATAAAGAAGATTTTGATAAAACTTTAACTATTCTTAATTTTAATAGTAAATTGGTTAACTATGGTAATAGGTTTTTGGATGAACAATTTATGTTATTATTAATGGGTGAAGATAATATGTTTAGAAGAATTATTTTAAAGAAAAATATTTCTTTTGATGAACAAGAGAATTTGATACTTGATAGTATTTATAAAAAAGATAGTAAAAAAAGAAGTTAATATTTACAAACAAAGATTATGTTGATAAAATTAAAGAGGAGGATTTATTATGCGTGAGATACCAAAGAAGAATTATTTTATATTATTTATTGTTATTGTTTTGAGTTTGATGATTGCTTTTTATTTTAGAAAGTGGTATAAGGCTTATGAGGATGGTTATTTATCTAAGTCAATAATGGGTAATTATTTGTTTGAAATTAATTACAAAGAATTAGATGATTATTTGGTGGAGAATCAAAGTGCGATTATTTATGTGAGTAAAGTTGGTAATGAAAAGATAAGAAATTTTGAGAAAAAATTTATTAATGCAATTAATCAAAATGATTTAAAAAATAAGATTTTATATTTAGACCTTAGTAATTATAAGGGTGATACTAATAATAAGTATACTATTAATGACAAGGATATTACTTCAGTGCCTAATATTTCTGTGTTTAAAAATGGGAAATTAGATGATATTTATGTTATTGATGTTGATGGATACAGTATGGAGAAGATTATTTCATATTTGATTTTAAAGGGTGAATAAAATGATAAATATTGTGTTATATGAGCCGGAGATACCTGAGAATACTGGTAACATTATGCGTACATGTGTGGCTACGGGTGCAAGGCTACATTTAATTTATCCACTTGGTTTTATTTTGAATTCTGCTACCATTAAAAGAAGTGGAGTAAATTATATTGATAAGTTGGAGTATTATACGTATGATGATTGGGAGGACTTTTTGAATAAGAATGAGGGAGATTTTTACTTTTTGACAAGATATGGAAAAAAACCACATACTTCGTTTGATTATAGCGATAGTACTAAAAATATATATTTAGTATTTGGAAAGGAGTCTACTGGTATACCTAAGGAGATACTTAAGAATAATTTGGATAGGTGTTTGAGAATACCTACGACGGGAAATGTTAGAGCTTTGAATTTATCTAATTGTGTGGCTATTATGGTATATGAAGTGCTTAGACAACAGAATTATAATAATTTACTTACTAGTGATCCTTTTAAAGGGGAAGATTATTTGGAAAAGTAAAAAGCTGATTATTTGATGTAACCAGCTTTTTTAAATTTTTCTATTATTTTTTCATATTTGACATTACCATGAATGCGACTTAGTTTTGATTTTTCTTCACCATTTGTGATAAATACTGTTGTAGGTGTCGAACCTTGATAATCTATATAACTTGAAAATGAGTTGCTTTCGTCTGCAGTGAAATTATCAGTATTAACATAATATACTTTTATTTTATATTTTTTAGCAATGTCTTCTACTTTAGGTAAATATAACTGACAATATGGACATTCTGTTTTGCTTACTACTAGGATGAAACTATCTTTGTTTTTCCATTTATTAAAGAATGTTTGATAATCTATTTCTTCTACTCTATGATTTTCGTAAAAGTAATAGAAACCTAGAGTTATTAATACTAAGATAAAAATTATAAATGAAATAATAATTTTTTTATTACTTGTTTTTTTTCTTTTTTTATTCATATGAACACCTCATTATAATAATAACATTTTTTTTAATAAAATGCTAGATTATATTTTAATTTTTTGTTATACTTATGTTGTATGGTAGTGATTATATGAAGAAGATATATATTTTTATTGCTTTGTTGCTTGTTTTATGTTTTATTTCTTTTTATTGCTTTTTTAATAGGGAGAAATCTTTTTCTATGGTTATGGCTGGGGATGCACTTATAACAGATAGTATTTTGAAGGATGCTTATGTTAAGAGTACTAATAATTATCAGTTTTCTAAGATGTTTAAGTACGTTTATGAGTATATTAAAGATTATGATTTAAGATATTATAATCAGGAGACTCCAATAAGTGGTAATAGTTTGGGGTATTCCGGTATTATATGTTATAATACTCCTAGTAGTTTTGCTATAGATATGATGAATATGGGTTTTAATATGATAAGTCTTGCAACGAATCATGTTATGGATGGTAGATTAGTTATTAAGAATGAAAACGATTATTATTGTGATAAGAATGAGGAAGGTATTATAAATAATATTAATTTTTTCAAGAGATTTGATAAGGTTTATACTTCAGGAATATATGATAGTAATGAAGATAAGGATAGGATAGTTATTAAAAAAAAGAATGGAATTTCTTATACTTTTTTGAATTATACTTATGGTACTAATATGGATGGTATTATTGATTACGCTTCCTATTTAGTGAATATATATTCTAATGAAAAGGCTAAGCAGGATATTGAGAAAGTGCGTGATAAGGTAGATGTGATTTTCGTGGCTATGCATTGGGGAGAGGAGAATAATCCTATTCCTACAGAAGAACAGAAGAAAATAGCTTCTTATTTATCTAAATTAGGGGTTAATGTTATAATTGGAACACATCCACATGTAGTTCAACCTATTGAATGGATTGATAATACTTTGGTAATATATTCTTTGGGTAATTTAATTACGGCTCAGAGCGAAGAGTATGATTATAGTAGATTAGTGGGAATGATGGTTGATTTAAAAATAAGTAAGAAGGGTAATAAGATAATTATTAGTAATCCTAGATGTGAACTTGCATATAGTTATTTTAATGTTGTTAATAATAAAAAAACTAATTTTGAAGTTATACCTTATAGTTATATGAAAGAGGGTAACAGTAAGTATCTTAGATTATATGAAAAAGTCAGTAAAATTATTAGATTGTATGATAAAAGTATAGAAATAAATAAACTAGGTACTAAGAGTGTTGAGACTGAGATAAATTAAAAGAAGGATTATTACCTTCTTATCCACATTCACAGTTAATATTTTTATACTTTTCTCTTTGTTCTTCTGTATATTTTAATACTTCTTCCCAGTTACTGTCATATTCGTAGTCATATTGATACTCTTTTTCATCACTTTTGGTTATGCTTTTATTATTTGAATTAAAATGACTGAATATTACACCTGTGATTGTTCCTACTAATAAGATTGGAAAAGTACATAGTAATACTACTTTTGATTTTCCTTTTGTTTTTTTATCTAATTCTTTTTTTAAAGCCATATTTTTCCCTCCTATAATTGATTTAATTATATAACTTAAAAAAAGAATTGTCAATCATAAAAAAAGATGATATAATTATTATAGTAAAGGGTGTCAAATATGAGAAATATTAAAACGATTTGTTTTTTCCTTTTATTTTTAAGTAATTTTTGTGTTATTTGCTTTTTCTTATGTAAGAAAAATAATATTTTATGTAATAAACCGGTTATTGTTGATGGGATGATACCAGTTTACTATGATAATGTAAATAAGGTGTGGAGAAAAGCAAATGAAAGCAATCATGGTAATAAGTGGTATGACTATAGTCAAGGTAGATGGGCTAATATTGTTTTAGTTAATGAAAATAAGCAAGACAAGAAACTTTCTAAATCAAGATATGACTATATTAATGCTAAAGATGATACTGTAATATTATATAGTGATATTTTAGCTTTTTATGTGTGGATACCAAGGTATAAATATGAATTATTTAATGTTGATTTTGATAAAATTGATGAGACTATTATTAATATAAAGTTTGAAAATGGTACTAGTTCTACTGGTGATGTAAAGTGTATAAGTAATGAAGATGGGGTAGAGGAGTGCCAAAATAAGAGAAATGGAAATTGGTATACACATCCGGCTTTTACATTTGGAAGTAAGGAACTAGAAGGTATTTGGGTAGGTAAGTTTGAGACTACCGGTAGTGAGACTCAACCTACGATTTTGCCTAATATGGTTGCTTTAACTAATCAAAGTGTTTTACAGCAGTTTGATACTTCAAAAATATTTTCTTCTTATGTTAATTCTAAAAATGTTGATAGTCATATGATGAAGAATACTGAATGGGGTTCTGTTGCTTATTTATCACAGTCGAAATATGGTAGATGTAATTTGGAATGTAATGAGATTTATCAAAATAATAGTATGGGAATTACTGGTAGAAGTAAAGGTGCTGTTGCATTAGGTGAAGGTGAAGAGGATAATCATTATTTGACTACCTTTGGTAATTATACTTATGATGACCGTGTTGTTGATAATAATGGTAATGTGCTTGAATATGTTGATAATAATTTAGGTAGTAGGGCATCAACCACTGGTAACATTACGGGAATATATGATATGAGTGGTGGTTCTAATGAATATGCAATGGGCACTACGATAAGATTAAGTAATATTGATAGAAAGTATTATGATTTATATCCTAGTAGTAGTTCAAATGAAAGTTTTGAGAGGTCTAAGTTGGGGGACGCTACAGGAGAGGTTAGAGGATTTTATGGTGATAAGGAATGCTTGGTGGATGATAACAAACCTTGGTCTAAGAGAGGATGTTCTTCAATTGGAGGGGAGAAATCTGGTTTATTTTACTTCTGTAGTATAGACGGAAATGCTTATAATCATATATCTTTTAGAAGCGTGATGGTGGTTAATAATGAATAAATATATTAAAATGGGTTTGATAGTATTTATAATTATAGTAATTGTTGTAGTGTCTATTTTAAAAAAAATTGAAGGTGATAGGAAATATGATAATTTTCCTAAATATAGAGATTTAGAAAAGGCAAGAGAGTTAAATCCTGATACGGTAGGTTGGATATATATACCAAAGACTAATATAAATTATCCTATTATGTATCATTATGATAATTATTATTTAGATTATGGATTTGAGGGTGAGAAACTTACTAGTGGAGCAATTTATACTACTAATAATGCAAAAAGTCAAAATATGGTTATAACTGGGCACAATTCACGGGTTAGTGTTGCTAAGTTTTATTGGTTGCATAATATAAGAGATGTTAATCTTGGTTTAAACAATAGTTGTTATGAGAAGAATAATTTATCTTTAAGTAAAGAAGTAATGCCTAATTTTGAAAATAAAGAAGACAGAATTTGGTATGTATCATTATATGGTATTACAGGGAAATGGGAAGTGTTTTCGATGTATGAAACTGATGTTGATGAATCGCCGGAAACAATATATTATAACACTTGGGATAATGGTTATGATTTTAAAGATAGTAATAGTATTTATAAATGGATTAATTATCAAATTAGTAGAAGTGATTATGATTTTGGTACTTTACCTAATGTAAATGATCAATTTTTAACTGTTTTTACTTGTAGTTGTCAATATTATGAAGATGAAGTTGAGGCTAGAATATATTATTTTTTAAGAAAAATATGATTAGGAGGATTTTTATGAAGAATAAAAAGTTAATTATTATTGGTGGTTTAATTGTTATAATAATTTTAATAATATTATTTTGTTTTTGTAAAAAAAATAAGAATTTATCTATAGTAGCGGGTGGTAATGCTCTTGTAAATAATATTGTTATGGGTGATGCTTATATAGTGAGTGAAAATACTTATGATTTTTCTAGTATGTTAAGTTATTTAAAGGAATATATAAAGCCTTATGATTTAAAATTTTATAGTCAAGAATCACCAATTATGGGTTCTAAATATAAATTTGCTGGTGCTATTTGTTATAATACACCATATAATTTTGCTGTTGATATGATACATGCTGGTTTTAATATGGTAAATTTAGCTACGAATCATACTTTAGAGGGCGAAATAACTTTGAATGAAGAATCAAATGAGTTTTATTGTAAGTATCATAATGATAGTGTAAATAATTCGCTTTCTTTCTGGGATAATTATCCTAATGTTTATACTGCTGGAAGTTACAAAAATAGCAATGCTCGAGATAATATTAATGTTTATGAAAAGAATGGTATTAAGTATGTACTTCTTTCTTATACAACTAGTATAAATAATGAGGAAATTTATAATGAGAATAATTATTTTGTTAATTTATATGATAGAGCTCAAGTAAAAAAAGATATTGATAAGATAAAAGATAAAACTGATTTAATTATTGTTTCAATGCATTTTGATGATAGTGATGATTTTATTCCTAGCAATTATCAAAAAGAAGAAGCTAAATATTTAGCATCTTTGGGTGTTAACGTAGTGTTGGGGCATGGTCCTACTGTTATTCAACCAATTGAGAAAATTAATGATACTGTGGTAATTTATTCTTTAGGGAATTTACTTTATAGTTATTCTTTAAGTGATTCTAGTGATTACAATATTGGACAACTTGCTCAAATAAATGTAGAGAAAATTGGTAATAAAGTTAGAATTGCTTCTGTTAAGAGTGAACTTATATATAATTATCATGATGCTGATTATCGAAATATAAAGATTATTCCTTTTAGTAAAATGAATGAAAATTATAATGAGGATTATTTAGATTTATACGATAAATATGCTAAGGTTGTTAAATTATATGATAAAGGTATTGAAGTAAATGCTCCATCTTTGGAAGAAGTAGAAGAATTAACTGATGCTTTTAAAAATAAGAGTGATCGTACATTTAAATTTATAAAGGATGACAAAAGTTGTGAGAATAAGAGTTTATTCGCCGCGGTTAAGACAATACTTACTGGTTATAATATAGATTTAAAAGAGGTAGGGAATAATAATTGTAATATTAATGTATGTAAGATATTTGATAATTATTTTGTTAATTGTGAAGGCGTAGATAAATTGAATGAAGATAGGATTATTAAAGCCATACAAACTCATAAACAAGTAATTTTACATACTTATGAAAGCGATAATGAATGTTATTTAGAAGATAAGTATATAACTATTTTAGATTATGATAAAGATAAGGGAATATATGTATATGGAGCTTCTAATAAAAAGGAATGTAATGGTTGGCAAAGTATTGATTTAATTAAAGATATTAATGCTGGTGGATATATTACTTCTTAAATAAGGGATAGTTATATGAAAAGAATTTTGTACTATATATGTGGGTGTGGAATTTTTGTAGTGGTTTTATTGGGATTTTTAAAGGATGAGAAATCTTATGTAGATAAAGATTATGAGGATAAGGAATCGGTTAATGAGGTATGTGGTAATTATAATAAATATTATGATGAGGAATTATCTTTGAAGATAGTAAATGAAGCTAAGAAATATGTGGGTATACCTTATTTATTTGGTAGTAAAATTAAAGATAATAAAGCAATTAATCCAGTAGATAGATATGTGGCAATAGATTGTTCCGATTTTGTTGAGGCCGTTTTAGAGAGTGTATTTAATAAGGATTATGAAACTACTTCTGCTGAAATAGCATATCAGTTAAAGGATAAGTGTGTTTCTTTAGAAGATATAAAACCAGGAGATATTTTGCTATGGGATGATTTTGTTAGTAAAAGAGTAATTAATAAATATGGAAGAATATTCCATGTTGGTATATATTTAGGTAATAATAGAGTTATTGAATCTACAAGGACAGATAGTTATGGATTATATGGAGTTGTTTATAGTGATTTATATCGCTACCGCGGTGGTAATTTAGTGATGATAGTAAGAGCTTATTAGGAGATTTTATGAAAACTAAAATAAAATTTGTTTTAATAATATTAATTTTGTTATGTACAAGTTGTAAACAGAAAACTGTGGATAAGTTAGAAATAAACGTTAATAGTATTAAGGGTGATATTAATATTAATAATGGATATTTAGTAATAGAACAAGGTGGAGTTTATATATTAAGGGGTTTAATTAATAATGGAAGTATTGTTATAAGAACTAAGGAAGATGTTAAACTAATTTTAGATGGGGTTAGAATAAAGAGTGATTTTAATGGAGCCCTTGTTTCAGAAGAAAAGGCTAATTTAATAATCGAGAGTGAAAAGAATAGTAATAATTATTTAGAGGATTCTAATAAACGTGGTGATGGTACTAAGGATTATAATGCTACAATATATTCTAAGGGGAAATTGACATTACAAGGTGAAGGATATTTAGAAGTTAGAGGTAATTATAACGATGGTATAAATTGTAAAAAGAGTGTTAGTATCAAAGGTGGTAATTATAAGATAGTTAGTAAACAAGACGGTATTCAGACTAGTGATGATATAATTATTGAAAATGGTAATTTTGAAATAAGTACAATTGGTTATGAAGAGATAGATTCTTCTAATTATGCTTTTGGTGGTTATGATAAAGCAAGTGATGGTAGTAAAAAAGGACTTAAAGCAGATGAAAATATTTATATTAATGATGGGATATTTGTTTTTTATACAATAGATGATGCAATTCATAGTAAAAGTGAGATAAGTGTTATTACAGCCAAGATGAATATTAATACATATGATGATGCTATTCATGCTGATACTAAGATTACGATTAAGAATGGTGAATATGTTATTGAGCAATGTTATGAAGGTGTGGAGGCAGTTGATGTTGTTATAGAAAATGGTAGTTATAGGATAAATGCTATAGATGATGGAATTAATGCTAATTCTAAATATAAAGAGAAAAAGTCTTTGGAAGATATTCGTTATAGTGAATTGGTAATTCATGATGGTGATTTTATTATTAATGCTTATGGTGATGGTATTGATTCTAATGGAAATATAACTATTAATAGGGGTAATTTTGTTATTAATTGTACTGAGGATGTACTTGATTATGATAATGAGATTAATATATTTGACATAAATTTAATAGGTTTTTCTACTGAGTTTTTATTGATGCCTAATAATTTTAATACTTCTACTAATACGGTGATATTTAATTCTAATAAACATGTAGATAAGGATTCTAAAGTAAATGTTATTGGTAATGATACTAATCTTAGTTATGTTAATGGAATAAATGCTTTTAGTATTTTGATAATGAATAGTGAGTTAAGAAATAATTATGATTATTATATTGAGATAAATAATGAGAAAGTTTTAGATTTTAATATAAATCAAGAGTTAATGTATTTTGGTATAGAAAGAGGGTAAATTATGAAAAAGGGAATATATTTATTATTTGGAGTGTTGATTTTATTAACTATAGTTGTTGTTTTGTGCAATAATAAAAAAGAGTTGAATAATATTAAGATACTATCTTTTTATAAATTGAATGGTGATGAAGATAATTTGTTTTTAGTAGAATATGAAAAAGAAGAAGAGGCAAAAGAATATAAAGTTGAAATTATAGATAATAATAATAAGATTGTTTTTAGTGGTAGTACTACAGAAGATTTATTGACTTTTAGAAGTGATAAAATAGAAGATTCTAGTAAATATAAGGTAAAGGTGTGTAGTAATTTTAATTGTGATGTGAAGATGTTTAATAAAATAGATAATTTTATAAATAATGATTATGTGTGTAGTAATATTCTTGATGCTAATACTTATAATGAAGAAATGGGTAATAAGATAGTTGCTACGGCTAAGGAATATTTGGGGATACCATTTCATTTTAATAATTTGATAAAGGATCCAAATGCTAAGATTCCTAAGGAAAAATTTGCTGGTATAGATTGCTGTGGTTTTGCTAATGCGGTGTATGAGAGTGTATTTAATAGAAGTGTGGGAAAGAAACCTGCTGATATGGCTTTAGAAACAAAAGATAAATGTGTGCGTGTTCAAGATGTAAGACCTGGTGATATGGTTTTTTGGATAGATTTTAATAATGAAAGGGAGTTTTTAAAGTTTGGAAGAATTTTTCATATTGGAATTTATGTTGGAAATGATAGGGTAATCGAGGCTACTAGGAATCCTGATTATGGTTATACTGGTGTTACTTATAGTGATCTTTATAGATTAAGAGGTAATACATTTTTAGCAATGATAACAAGACCATATGCATAAATGTTGCAATAATTTCTTTTTGTGTTATAATTTATATGAAAGATAAAAAGGAGAGTCAAAATGAATAAGAGAAAAATAATTATTATTTCATCTAGTGTAGTTTTAGTTGCTTTAGTAGTGATTTTATTATTTGTTTTTATAAATGATACTAAAAAAGAGGATAATAATGTAGTGATATTTGGTATTAAAGATAAAACTGGGAAGTCTTATAAAAATGAAATTGTTGTTGATGCAAATAATACAATGGATATGGAGATTACAATAAGCAATAAATATGAAAATGTGATTTATAATTATGGGTTGTATTATACTTATTTAGATAATGAGAGTCATGGTATTGTGATAGGTCAAGTTACTGATTTTGAAAATGTAAAAACTGAAGCTAGTATTTCAAAAGATAGTGTGGTTTTACCTATAAAGATTACAAATGTTAGTAATGAACCAAAAAGTATAAAGTTAGGATTAAAGTATTCTAAAATTGATATTAAATATGAAGATAATGAGAATAAAATAGATGTATATAATTGTGATATACCTAATGAACCTAATTTGGTTAAAGGAATGATTCCAATTACTTATAATGAGTTTAAAAAAGTATGGGAGAAAGCTGATTATAGTAATTGGTATGATTATGAAAATAAAAAATGGGCTAATGCGGTGATGGTTACTGACAAAACAAGAGATAGTTATATTAAGGCTGATGTTGGTACTTTAGTTAAAGAAGAGGATATACTTACATATTTAGTGTGGATACCAAGATATAGATATAAGTTATTTAATACTTCTTTTAAGGAAATAAATCCTTTTGAAATAGAGATTTTATTTGAGAGTAAGAATTATCCTAAGAGCAGTGGTACTAAGGATGGAGAATGGTTAACCCATCCAGCATTTACTTTTGGTAACGAAGAATTAACAGGTATTTGGGTAGGTAAGTTTGAAACTACCGGTACTAGTGAGATGCCTACGATTAAACCTAATTTGGTATCTTTGACTAATCAAGATGTTGCTAGTCAATTTGAGACTTCTAGGAGGATTAATTATGTTTTAGATAGTGAAGTTGCTAAGATAGATGCACATATTGCTAAGAATGTTGATTGGGGAGCAATTAATTATTTATCACATAGTAAATATGGTACTTGTGTCGATGGTGTATGTAAAAATGTAAGGAACAATAATGTTAATACTTCTAGTAATAGTAATGGACCGTCAATTACAGGATGTGCTTCTTTAAATGCTAATGGTGCGATGGTGATAAGTAATACTTGTAATACTGATAGTTCAAGGCCTTATAATGATAATGAATATGGTGTTTTAGCATCATCTACTTCTAGTATATATGGTGTTTATGATATGGCCGGTGGTTCTTGGGAAATAGTCATGGCCGTGATGAAGAGTGAAGATGGTAGTAATATTATAAGTGGTAGAAATGATAATAAGAATTCTGGTTATACAGGAATATTATTTGATAAAGATAGAAACGTAAGTAAAATCTTTAGTGGTAAGAGTTTACCTGATGCTAAATATTATGATGCTTATGATTATAATATAAATATTGATTCTGTTGATAAGACATATTTAGGAGATGCAATAGGAGAAACAGTTGGTTGGTATGGAGATTTTAGAGATTTTTTGGATAATCCTAAATCATGGTTGATGCGTGGAGGTCTTTATAATCATGGAGATCTTGATGGTATATTTGCTTATGGTGGTGTAGATGGGCGTGCTTCAATTTTGAGAAGTTTTAGAACAGTAATTGTTAATATTAAATAAAAAGGTAAGATATTTACCTTTTTACTTTAGGAAGTGGGAGTGTTTGTGAATAAAAAAAATTTTTTGATTATAGTTGGTATTTTACTTTTAGCTATTTTATATGCTTTGTGTTATAAAAATAATAACGATAAATTTATGGTTGCTAATGCTCCAGTACTTTCTTCAGGTATGATACCTGTTATTTATGATGAAAATAATTGGATAAAAGTTGATAGTAGGAATATTGATAATAATTGGTATAATTATGATGATGGTATATGGGCTAACGTTGTATTAGTTAATGATTATGATAAGTATGATAATTTAGATGTGGGCACAGTAATAGACTATGAAGATATTATAGCATTCTATGTATGGATACCAAGGTATAAATATAGAATATTTAATATTAATAAACAAAATGGTTATGAATATTATAATGCTTTGGAAAATGGAATTGATATAGTATTTGAAAGTGGTGTAGAAAAAACTGGGAGAGTGAAATGTAATTATTATTATAAGAAGAAGATATTTAATCAAAATAATGAAGTTTGTATTGGAAATAATGGAGATTATTATACCCATCCGGCTTTTACTTTTGGTAATCAGGAATTAAAGGGAATATGGGTAGGAAAGTTTGAAACTACAGGTAGTATTGATAATCCTACAATTTTGCCAATGAATAGTTCTTTGAGAAACTTAAATATTTATAATCAGTTTAATACTGCCAAGAAATTTAGTTTATATCTTAATGGTAAAAATGATTCTCATATGATGAAAAATATAGAATGGGGAGCAGTTGCCTATTTAGCTCATTCTAAGTATGGAAATTGTATTGATGGTTGTCATGAAGTGAGAGTTAATAATCTTAGTGATTTTACTACAGGGACTGTAAAATTAGAAGATGGTAGTCAATTTACTTATGAAAGTGAACTTGGAATGCAAACTTCTACAACTGGTAATATTACAGGTATATATGATATGAGTGGTGGAAGTGTAGAAAATGTTATGGCTAATATTTCTTTGAAAAAGAATAAGTATACTTTTAATGGGAAGTTTTACACTGGTTTTAATTCTTCTTGGTATATTGATAATCAAAAATATTTGGATAGTTATGCTTATAATGAAGAAGTTTTAACAGATAATTCTATTAGCAATAGTCGGTTGGGTGATGCGATGGGAGAGACTAAAGGATGGCTTAATGACAGTAACTTTGCTCCTGATGTGGATACTTCTTGGATAGAACGTGGTGGTAATTATAGCATGGGTAAAAATGCAGGTATATTTGCTTATGGTGGAAATATGGGTTATAATATTAGAATGAATGGTTTTAGAAGCGTTATTGTAAGTGGGTGAATTTATGTTTCCAAAACTTTGTGATAGTATATATCAAAAAAAGAATGGTAAGGAGTTTGTTTTATTTAATTATGAATTACCAAATGGTGTTGTTTTAATTAATAATAAAGCATTGAAAATATTAGAATTATGTGATGGTATTAATAGTATAGAAGTTATTAGTAAGAAATTAAGAATAAGAGAAGATATTTTAGAAGAATTTCTTAAATATTTAGATAGTTATAATATTATATCTTATGAAGATAAAAATATAAATAATAAACCTGATAAAGTTTTACATTGCTGGTTACATATTACTAATCAATGTAATTTAAATTGTAGGTATTGCTATATCAACAAGAATAATATTGATATGGATTTTAATGTGGCAAAAGAGATTATTGATAAGTTGATAGTATCTTTGAAAGAGAATAATTTTAATAAGATAGTATTATCTTTTTCTGGTGGTGAACCATTATTAAAGATAGATTTAATTGAGAAGATAATTAATTATTGTAATGGTTTTAATAATATTTCTTTTTCTTATCGTATTCTTACTAATGGTATTTTAATTGATGATAAGGTTATTAAATTGATTAAAGAAAATAACATTGATGTTAGGATATCTTTAGATGGAATAAAAAAATACAATGATAGAAATAGATGTTATTATGATGAAAGAGGTAGTTATGTTGATGTGGTCGATGGTATTTTATATCTTAAGAAAAACAATATTGTACCAACGATTAATATAGTAGTTACTAAAGAAAATATTGATGGTTTATTTGCGCTTACTAGGAGGTTGATTGATTTTAATTTGCCATTTAGATTTTCTTTGGAAAAAAGTAATAATAATATTATGCCTAGTGTTGTTGAAGTTCAAAATAAAGTAATTAGAAAATTAAAGAAGTGTTTAAAATTAATTTTGAAATGTTATAAGAATGGGATATTTGATAATAGTTTTAATGTGGATGATATTAGTTTTAATAATAGTACTTGTAGAAATTGTGGCGTTGGTGATAATATTATGGCTATTGGCAGTAATGGTGATGTTGCTTTATGTGGAATGGATTTATGTAGGCCAATTTCTAATATTTATAAAGATAATGATTTAATTAGTCAAATTAATGATTGTGAAGTATCTAAATTTAATATAAATAAGGTAAAAGAATGTAAGAATTGTATATGGAGACACGTGTGTAATGGTGGATGTCCAATACTGAATTATAATATTTTTGGTGATTTTAATAAAAAAAGTTGTTATTGTAAGATTTATAAGGAGATAATACCTTTACTATACGAAATAGAAATTATTAAAAAAAAGAAAAATTAGTTGAATAAAGAAAAAATTTAGTATATACTTATGTTATAAAATAAAATGTGGAGGTAAGTATGAAGAGAAAATATATGATATTAATTGTGTTATTTTTGTTAGTGCCTTGCGGTGTTAAAGCAGATTTATGTGAAGTAAAACAAGCTAACACTAAATATAAGTTTTGCTTGAGGACGGATGCTAAATCTTGTTTTGAGACGGAAACTGATTTTCCTGATAATTTAGCTGATTATAATATTACTGAAACAAGATATTGTAAGAATAGTGGTTATGAGTTAAGAGATAATCTTTGTGTACAAAAAGAAAACTGTGATAGTAGTTTAAAACCTGATGCTAATAGTGTTAATGTTGAACTTACGACGAAATCAGGAGTATGTAATGCAGATGCCGAGTTAAATAAGGATTTTAGATTAGAACTTAAAGTTGGACAATATGCTTCTTGTGAGGGGCCTGTAGATTTAGTATGTAAGGCTATCGTGTCAATTGATTCTAATTATAAATTTTATTTTAAGGATTACGAAAGTGGACAACCAATTAAATCACTTGTTGATAGTAGTAAAAAAACTCAATATGCTGTGGGAACTGGAACAACATTTGATGTTATTTATGGAAGTAACATTAAGTATACAGTAAAGTACGATCAAGAAGTTATTAGGTACACTACAACTGGATGGAGTACTTGTCAAAGTTGTAACACAGAGTGTTCACCTGACCCTAATCCAAAACCTGATATTCCTAAAACTTGCTCAAACAAAACCCATGTAAGTGCAAGTCAAATGGGTTGTACTACGACGTGTACAGATTATCCTTGTTGTGAATCTACAGGATATGGTGAAATTGATTGCCGAGAGAAGATGCAAATATCTGTTGATGCCATTGAGGCATCAAGTCCTTATGTAAAAGTAAAATATGTAAATACTGAAACTCCTACATCTAAGGGAAATGAGAAACAATATATGGGTGTTTTAAAAGATTCAGGGACTAAAAGTGATAATAGTAATAAGAGTGCTATGCAAAATTTTTTATTTAATCCACCTAGTGCTTTCATTAATTTAAAAACAGGACAGATATTATATAAAGGAATTAATTATAATGGTCAAAATACTAATAGTTGGAAAGAGGTAACTCCTGGATATTATATACCTACTAATGCTATTCCACTTCAAAATAGTGTGGTAAGTACTGAAATTGGTGGGACTGCATATATAATTAAAGTTAATGGAAATGAATATAGAAAAATTGATGTAACAGGTAAACTTGATTGTGATTTTACAACTAAAATATCTGGATGTCCTTATCAAAGTTGTGGTGATGCTACTTGTAATCCAGAGACTGATCAGTATAAATGTTGTCGCAATAGTAATTACTTGCAAAAACATCCTGATTATTATGTAAAATCGTGTGGAGGACAAGAGGATTATGTATATAGACAAATTGATTTAATGGATCCTTTTCCTAAAAGAAGTGCTGGGGAAAATTGGCATGAATGGATTAGTAATGAGGAAAATGTTAAGAAATTAAAAGAGAGTTTTGAAGGTGAACCTAATTATACTTTTGAACTTACTAATAATATGATTTCACGTATTAGAGAATATAATACAAATAAATCTAATTCTTATACATTATGGAATGAGATGAATGATGATGGTAGTTCCAATTTCTTGAAGGATGGAACAGCAAGTAGTATATCAATTGGAAATAATTTAAAAATTAATTCAAATTATTATTCACTTGGTTGTGGACCTAGCAATGAAACTAGGTATGAGTGGTGTAAATAATATATTTGTTAAATTAAGGACATTTTATTTGTTCTTTTTTTGTTTTAAGTATTAAAATCTTTGAAATTTTTTAGAAAAAGTTAACAAAATTGATTTTCGATTATTGACTATATTTTAAATTTAATATATACTTAAGGTAGTATAGATAAAGGAGGTAGGCAATGAGAAAAAAAATGTTAGTACTAATGATAATGTTTGTTACTATTTTTGGTACTAAGTTAACTGTTTATGCGGCTTGTAATGAAGAAGAATCTAAGCAAATTCAAAGTAGATTAGATCAAATTAAGATTACTTATGAACATATTGAGGGTATGTTAGATTCTAATAATGAGTTAGTTAATGGTATTTTTAAAGTTAATATTACTGGTTTGACTGAAGGTCTTGTACTTTATAATCCTGAAAAAGATATTTTAATTGTTGGTAATGCTGATGGTAAGTTTACCAAATCAGGTTTTATTCATGGTACTTATGAATTTAAACTTTATCCATATGATTTAGAATGTACTACAGCTTATCGTACTGTAAAGATTGATTTTCCTAGATATAATAGTTATTCTGATAGTTATTTATGTAATGGAATTGATTCTACTAAATTTTTGCCTTGTAGCAAATGGTATGAATATGAACTAGATGAGAAGACATTTATGGCAAGATTAAAGGAATATAAAGATAGTGAATCTAAAAAAAATCATAAAACCACTGAAATTATTTCTAATACATTTAAAGATTTTGGTAAGAATTTTGTTAATTATTGGTATTTATATGTTATAGGTTTAGTTGTCGTTGTTTTAACTGTAGTATTTATAATTAGATATTTAAATAAAAGAAAGAGAATAAACAGAAAATGGAAATAGGTGATTATGTGAGAGGAAAAGTTAAGATTGCTTCACTTTTAGTTATCTTGTGTTTATTACCTTTTACCGTACATGCTGCAATGTGTGAAAAGAAACAAGCCAATACTAAGTATAAGTTTTGTGTAAAATCTAATCCTACAGAATGTTTTGAAACCAATGCTGATTTTCCTGATGATCTTTCTCTTTATACAATTACAGAAACGAAGTATTGTAAAGATAGTGGTTATAAGTTGCAAGGTAATTTGTGCATTCAAACTACCAATTGTACTGAAGGTGTTGTAAGTGATTTTAATAATATTAATGTTGAATTAAAAACTAAATCAGGTGTGTGTAATGCCAATGCTGATTTGAAGAAAGATTATCGTTTAGAATTAAAAGTAGGCGAGTATTCTTCTTGTAATGGTAAAATAGATTTAGTATGCAGAGCTACTGTGTCAATTGATTCTAATTATAATTTTTATTTCAAAGATTTCCAAAGTGGGCAACCAATCAAGTCTTTGGTTGATAGTTCGAGGAAGAATCAATATGCGGCTGGTACTGGTACTACTTTCGAGGTAATCTATGGTAGTAATTTAAAGTATACTGTTAAATATGATCAGGATGTTATTGGTTATAGTACATCAGGATGGAGTACTTGTAGGGATTGTGAAACTACTTGTGTACCCGATCCTCCTCCTCATAGACCACCAGGTGGTGGTGGCAGTGGTGGCGGTGGTGGGGGTATTGAGATCCCTAAAACATGTTCTAATACTTCTAGTAATGCAAAGGCAAAGCAAATGGGTTGTACTACGTCTTGCTGGAATTATTCATGCTGTGTTACTACTGGATGGAGTTCTGTTGATTGTCGTGATAAAATGAAAATTTCAATTGAAGCTATTGAAGCCTCAAATGGTGATGTTAAGGTAAAATATGTAAGTGCAGAGTCGCCTACATCTAAAGGAAAAGTTACACAAGACATGGGAGTATTAAGGGATGTTGGTACTGTTACTGATAATAGTAATAAGAGAGCATCACAAAGTTATAAGTTTAATGTTCCTAGTGCATTTATTAACATTAAAAGTGGACAAGTATTATATAAAGGAATCAATTATAATGGACAAAGTACTAATACTTGGAAAGAGATAACTCCTGGGTATTATATACCTGTTAATGCTTTACCTGAACAAGATAATTTTGTAAATACAGAAATTGGTGGTGTGGCATATATAATTAAAGTTAATGGGAACGAGTATAGAAGAATTAATGTAACGGGCAAACTTGCTTGTGATTTTAGAACTAAATTATCAGGTTGTCCTTATCAAGATTGTGGTGATGCTACTTGTAATCCAAATAAGGATAAGTATAAATGCTGTCGCAACACAAATTATTTAAAAACACATCCTAATTATTATGCTAATGTATGCTCAGCTCAAGAGAATTATTTTTACAGACAAATAAATTTGACTGATCCTTTCCCTAGCCGTGTAGCTGGTGAGAATTGGAGTGAATGGATTAGTCAAGATAAGAATAAAAAACAATTAGCAAATAGTTTTGAAGGAGAACCTAATTATACTTTTGAACTTACTAATAATTTAATAACTAAAATTAAGGAATATAATGATAAAGATACTAATAGATATACGCTATGGAATGAAATGAATGATGATGGAAGTTCTAATTTCTTAAAGGATGGAACATCAAGTAGTATATCAATTGGAAATAATTTAAAATCAAATTCAACATACTATTCACTCGGTTGTGGACCTAGTAATGTTGAGGAATATGGATGGTGTAAATAATGAAATGGTCGTTTGCAATTGCGGGTGTAGTAATCGCAGGGTTAATAGGACTTGCTATAATAATGCTTTTTCAAAATATTACTACAAATAATGAACAAGATTATTACTTGTTAAAAGAAGTTGCTGAGGCAGCAATGACAGAATCAGTAGATGTGGCTTATTATAGGACTACTGGAGAAATAAAAATAAGTGAGCAAAAGTTTGTGGAAAACTTTATAAGAAGGTATGCAGAAGTAGCATCATTTAATGCTAATGGATATAAAATAGAATTTTATGATATTATGGAAGTACCACCTAAAGCTAGTATTAGAGTAACTTCTAAGAGTGATGCTTATAAGATAACCACTGATGCTCAAAATTTTGATATAGTAAATGAACTTAATGCTATATTAGAAACTGTTTATTAAGGAGGAGAAAATATGAACAATTTAATGACATCTATTAAAAGATTTTTAAGTAATAAAAATACTGTTACAATTATTGGTGTGCTTATTTGTATACTGGTTTTATATGTAGGGTATAATTTTAGAATTAAACAAGCTATACAACCAATTAGGGTACCTTATGCTAATCAGGTTATTCAACCTAGAACTTTAATTACTGAAGATATGATATCATATACTGAGGTACCACCAAGTTATTTAAAAGGGAAATATATTGCATCTAGTTCTTTAATAATTGGTAAATATTCTAATTATAATACGATTATTCCTGAAGGTAGTTTGTTCTATTCTGATGCGGTAATTAATGAAAGAGATTTACCTGATTCAGCATTTACTAATATTCCTACAGGTTATACTGTATATAATTTTCCTGTTACTATGACCACTACTTATGGTAATTCAATGTATCCAGGTAATTATATCAATTTATATTTTAAAGCTGTTGATGATACTGGTAAAATTATTTTTGGCAAGTTAATTAGTAATATTGAAATATTAGATGTTAAAGATAGTTCAGGTAGACACGTATTTGAAAATACTGGTGAGGCCAGAACTCCAGCATTTATTATCTTTGCTGTACCTGAAGATGTGCATTTATTAATTAGAAAAGCAATGTATTTAACAAAAGTATCAGCTGAATTAATACCTGTACCTAATACAGAAGTAATCACAGAAGAAGACACAGTAGAAGTTAGTAGTGCTACAATTAAAGAGTTTGTTTTAAGTAAGACTCAATTATTAAATGAAGATTTATTAAGTGCGTCAACTGATACAGAATAAGTGGGTGATATAATGGATGGATTTTTCAACCAGATAGATTTTGGACCTTTAAAACAATTTTTGGATAATGATGATATTACTGATATTTCCTATGATAACGGAGGACAAGTATGGTTAAAAACTTTATCTAAAGGTGATTTTAGAGTAGAAGTTCCAGAAATAAATAATGCCTTAATTGAAAAAATTGCTTTTCAATGTTCTAATGCAATGGGTAAAAGTTTTAATATGGCTAATCCATTTTTGGATGCTGAATCTGCTGAGCTTCGTATGAATTTTGTTCACGATTCTATTGCTAGGAATGGGATTGCTTTATCAATTCGTAAAACACCGGCTAAAATAAGATTACAAAAGGAAAAAATAGTTGAAGAAAATTATATTACTTTAGATATTCATGATTTTCTTATGCAATGTGTTCGTGGTCATTGTAATATAATTGTTAGTGGTGAAACTGGTAGTGGTAAAACAGAGTTTGTTAAATATTTAGCTGCTCATACCTTAGATAATGAGAAGATTATTACTATTGAAGATACTTTGGAATTACATTTAGATAGGATTTTTCCACATAGAAGTATTATCGCAATGAAAACCAATAATATTGCTAGTTATAGTGATATTTTGATAACTTGTATGAGACAGAATCCAAGATGGATATTACTATCTGAGGTTCGTAGTGCGGAGGCTGTTATGGCAGTTCGTAATTCGATATCTTCTGGTCATAACATTTTATCTACAATTCATGCTGATAAGGCTGCTTCAATACCTGTTCGTATGTATAGTTTACTTGAAACTAATCAAGATATTGATCAATTTTTAAGAAGTATACATCGTTATGTGCAATTAGGAGTACATATTAGAGGATATTATAGTCCTCAGTTAAAGAGGTTTCAACGTGAAGTATGTGAGGTAGAGGAATTTTATGTTGATGATATAACTAATGAAGCTAAAACTAATTGTTTATATCGTAAAACTATGGAAGGACAAATTATATTACAAAATCCAACTAAGTATTTGAGAGGATATTTAGAGAGTCAGGGTGTTATTGTTGATGAAAATGTTTTGGTAAAAGAAAATGCTAATCAAGAAAAGGATATTATCAATAAAACTATTGCGAATACTGAAGGTTTAAATAATGTTAGTGGTAATGTTGGTTATCAAAATCAGCCTATAGTTAATGCTCAAGAACCTCAGGTAAATAATCAAAATTTTGTTAATATGTCTTATGTTAATAGTGTTCAATCTGGAATAAACAATAATGTATAGAAAGTAGGTGTCGTATGGAATTTATAATTATTGGAGTTATATTACTATTTATTTTCATGTATCGTGTAAATAAAGGAGAAAACGTTTATAAATTCATTGTAAAACAAGTTGGTGTTGCTTATGATATGTATGCTCCTTATTCTTTCAAAGTAATGCGTGAAAAAGTTAAAGAATTAGGTCAAGAATACACGGTAAGGCAATATACTGTTCAAGTTGTTGTTTTTGCAGGAATTGCTTCTGTAGTTGGTTATTTATATAATTATAATTTAATTATTACTATTATATATGTTATTGTGGCGGTTTCAATGATACCTTATATTACATATTTGAGATGTAAAAGGATTTATAGTGAATACATATTTGAGCAAATACAGGTGTATACTACTAACGTTATTATGGAATTTCAAACTACTAATGCATTTGTAAAATCTTTAGAAGGTGTTGCATCTTCTGGGGTACTTGAAGATCCTGTCTTGTCTGATGTAAAAACGATGATAAGTTTATCTTATGAAAATGGTGATATATATGAATCTATTCGCTATATGAACGAGAAATATCCATTTTATGTAGTAAAAAATATGCATCAATTATTTTTACAGGTAACCAAAGAGGGCGCAAAAGATACACGTGAAACTTTTGAGAATATGCTTGATGATATTGATATGCTTGTTGAAAATGTTTATCGTGATAGATTAGATCGTCAAAATTTCCATAAGCAATTCTTACAATATGGTGTAGTACTTTATGCAATAATTATGTTAATTCAGTTATTACTTGGTGTTGATAGTTATATTGATATGTTGGATAATATTATTGTTAGAATATTAGTTAATTTAATTATTATTATAAATAGTTACTTTCTTCTGAGTGGAGAAAAATATTATAACGAGAATGTAGGTGCTGAATAATGGAAATATTAATAGTAGCAATCGTTATACTATTTATAATGGAGTATAGTAAAAAGATAGATTCAAATAAATTTTTTAATGAGAGTAAAAAACATTTAAATATTTTAAAAGAAGATGACTATGAGTTTTTGCTTAGAGCTAAGTATGGTGAGAAAGCTGCGCCAGATTATGCTTTTTCCAGAAGAATTAGGAATGGTATAGTAGTTACTTTAGTTTTAATTTGTGTATTTTTGTCAAAACTTAGTTTTATAAATGTTTTAGCGGCTTTTATAGTAGGATATTTGGTATTTAAAAGTGAATATCGCGAATTAAAAAGATATTATAAAGTACATTTACATGAAATCAATATGTTACTTCCTTATTATTTAAAGAATATCGAGATATTAATTCATCATTATACTGTACCTGTGGCTCTTGCTAAATCAATTGATGATGCTCCTGATATATTTAAACCAGGACTAAAAACTTTAATTGATAGGATTAATGCTGGTGATTCAACAATTGATCCGTATATGGATTTTGCTAAGGAATATCCTGTTAGAGATTCAATGCGTATGATGAGACTTTTATATCGTTTAAGTTTAGGTGCTCAAGAGAATAAACATGAACAATTACTTACTTTTTCTAAGAGCATTAGTAATTTACAAAGTAAATCGAGAGAGCAAAAGTATAAAGATCGTTTAAGTAAGATGGAAAATAAAACTATGACGATGTTAGTATGCACTGGTGGAGGTGCAATGATACTTTTATTAATTTCAATATTTATGATGATGAGTCGTTAAAGTTGAGATAATAGATTATTGAAGGGAGGTGCTTTTAATGAAAGAAGCGACAGGTGAATTAAATATGACGGTTATTACTATAGTTGCTATTGCTGTTATAGCTGGTATTATGGCATTAATGTGGCCAACTATTACTAGAACTATTCAATCTTCTTGGGGAAGTACAGGTAGAAATGCTTGTGAAAATCAACAAGGTTGTTCTTGGGTAGAAAATGGTGATTCAGGATCATGTGTATGTACAGGACAAGCGGGATAATTAAATTTAGATTTTTCTTAGGAAGGTGATATAAATGAGAGATGCATTTGGTGGAGCATTTATGATTAAGGTAATGCTTATATTCTTAGGAATATATATTGCTTTTATGGCAGTTGCCTTGAATTATGCCAAAGCATTTAGGGTAAAAAATCAGATAATTAATATTATTGAGCAATATGAGGGTTATGAGAAAAAGGCTTCTGATAATACTGAAGTTAAAGATATAATTGGCTCATATTTAGATAATATGGGATATAATGTTCAAATACAGTGTAATGGTGTTAGTCAAACTAATAGTTGTGATACTAGAGGATATCGTGTAGAAAGGATAGATACTAGTAAAGGAACTTATTATGCTGTTGAAACTTATATTAGATTAGAATTGCCATTTTTAAATATTAATATTACTATTCCTATTAATGGTGAAACAAAAGTAATTAAGACGTTATCTTAGGAGGAAAGAATATGAATGTTATTATTGCTAATAAATACAAAGAAATGTTAGATAGTCTTGATATTGATGTAATAAAATCTATGGATGGTGAGTTTACTGTTGATGAGATAGTAGAAAGATTTTCAAACTTTTTCTTCCAGAGAATGATTCTTGATATTACTGCAGTGAAAGACTATAAGGATTTAAGAAATATCCAAAAATTATCCGTTAATTTAGATATGGATAAGGTTATATTGTTATTAGATGATTCTAGTGAGAGCAGTTCGGCTTTATATTTATCTAGATTGATTAGTATGGGAATATATAATTTTACTAGAAATAAAGAGGGTATATTATATTTACTTAATCATCCGAATAGTTATCGTGATGTGGCACATATTCATCAATTAGAAAATCTAACGGAACAAATTAACGATCGAGTTATTACTAAAAATATGAGAATACTTGGTATTAAGAATTTAACTGATCATGCTGGGGCGACAACATTTATTTATGTGTTAAAGAAACAATTAGAGTCATTTTATAATGTTGTTGCTATAGAGGTAGATAAACATGATTTTTCATTCTTTAATGATCAAAATATGTTATCAGTAAGTTCAGCTGATTTACCTAAAACACTTATGGAACATAATAGTGTTGATGTGATACTGATTGATTTAAATAATTATGAAAGTGAAAGTGTATGTAATGATGTTTTATATTTACTTGAACCTTCTACTATTAAATTAAATAGATTAATTAGATTAAATAGAAAAGTATTTGGTAATATGGTTGGTAAGAAAATTATATTAAATAAGAGTTTGCTTGATTCTAAGGATGTTTTGGATTTTGAATATGAAGCTAAAACTAAGGTATTTTACAATATGCCACCTTTAGATGAAAGAAAAAACAATGCAACTTTAGTTAATCCATTGTTATCTAGGCTTGGTTTTGTTAAACAAGTTAAGGAAACTAAGCAAAACGATGGTAAAATATTTGGTTTATTTAAATTTTAATTAATCAAATATTGACATATATTTGTAATTATTGTATTATTATATTATAAATTAAGGAGGAAGAAATATGTTTAATATACTTGATTGTCCTGAAGGATTGGAAACAATTATTGTTTTTATTAAAAAGGGTGTTATTCCAATAATACAAATTGGTATTCCAATAGTATTAATTATTTATGGAATGATAGACTTAGGTAAAGCTGTTGTTGCTGGTAAGGATGATGAAATTAAGAAAAATCAACAATTACTTGTTAAAAGAGCTATTAGTGCTGTAGCAGTTTTCTTTGTTGTAACACTTGTTACTTTAGTATTTGGTATATTTGCTAGTTCAGGTGTTGATGATGATGTATCTGGTACTGCTTCATGGCAAGAATGTTGGCAAGATGCTTAATAATTAATTAGATAGAATTAGAAGTCAAAATATTTGTTTGTTTTGATTTTTTTTCTTGTTATTTTTATTTTTTTGTTTTAAAATATAAATTAATTATTTTCTTTAGGAGGTTTGATATGAAAAAAAATATTGTTAAGAATATACCTAATGCATTAACAATTATTAGATTATTATCTTCTTTTATTTCTCCAGTTTTATTTATAAATGGAAATATAATGGCTTGTATTTCTTTATATAGTTTAGGGATTATAACTGATTGTTTAGATGGTTATGTTGCTAGAAAGTTTGATGCTGTTAGTGAGTTGGGAAGAAAATTAGATGCTATTAGTGATAAAATATTTGTTTTATCAGTAATCACTTTAAGTATTATTATGGGGAATAGTATAATGCTTTTGCCACTTATTTTAGAAGGTTTAATTGCTTTTGTTAACATCGCTTTTAAATCTAAAGGTATTATATCTAAAACTAATAGAGTTGGTAAGTTTAAAACAGTTATTTTATTTCCTACAATTATATTTGGTTTAGTTATGACTAAGTTATATTCTTTAATTAATGTTTTTCTTCCTTTATTAATTTTATCTACGAGATTACAGCTTCAAGCTTTAGCTTCATATATTAATGAATATCAGTGTGAGTATGAAAAGAAAAAAGATAATAATTGTCAAGAAAATAAAATTGATAATGTAATGAATGAAGCTTATGATAGAGAAATTACTAAAGAGAAACTCATTAATTTAAAGAACGAGTTATTATATTATACTTGTAATGATATTGATATAAAATTGCCTAAAAGAAAAATTAAGTCTTTATAACTTGATTTTTTTGTTTAATTTTACTATTTCTTTAGATTTGGTGAATTGATGATTGTAATAAAAAAAATTGATACGTTCTTTTAAATAGCATATCAATTTAATGGATTAGATTAATAATTATATTAAAACATATTTTATGTTTTGGGCAAAAAAAAATGGTCGGGAAGACAGGATTTGAACCTGCAACCCCTTGGTCCCAAACCAAATGCTCTACCAAGTTGAGCCACTTCCCGATCATGGTGGAGAATAAGGGATTCGAACCCTTGACCCCCTGCGTGCAAGGCAGATGCTCTAGCCAGCTGAGCTAATTCCCCATGACATAAATAGATTATATACAAAAAAAATTTAATTGTCAACACATTTTGTCAAACTTTTTTCTTTTTTTTTATGTAAAATTACTTGTCATTTATATCTTGTGTTGGTATAATTAGATAGACGAGGTGAATAGAAATGGAAGAATATAGAGTTACGACTCATAGTGAAGAAGAAACTGTACAAATAGCACAAAATTTAGAATCGGAGAAATTCCCTAATATGATTATTACTTTAAGTGGTGATTTGGGAAGTGGGAAGACTGTATTTACTAAAGGTATTGCTCATGGACTTGGTATTGATGGCATTACTTCTCCAACATTTAATATTATTAAGGAATACGATGGTGAGTTACCTTTGTATCATATGGATGTATATAGGTTAGAAGGCAATATTGATAATATTGGTTTGACTGATTATTTTACTAAAGGTGGAGTGGTTGTAATCGAATGGGCAGATATGATTAAAGAATATTTGCCTAAAGATAGGTTGGATATAAAAATTAAAATAGTAGATGAAAATACTAGAGTATTAATATTTACTCCTCATGGTGAAAAATATGAAAATCTTTGTGAGGCTTGTTTATGAAAATATTATTTATAGATACATCCTTAAAAGATGTATCTATTGCTACTTATGAGAGTAGCAAACTATTAAGTGTGATAAGTGAGTGTATTCCTAATATGCATTCAATATATACTATTCCATATATAGATAGATGTTTAACAGAATCTAAAATAGATAAAAAAGAAGTGGAAAAAATAATTGTTATAAATGGTCCTGGTTCTTTTACAGGTATTAGAATTGGTTTAACTATAGCTAAAGTATATAGTTATATTTTAAATATTAATGTTGTTTGTGTATCTTCATTAAAAGCATTAGCTCTTTCTACGAGTGGTGAAATTATTATATCAGTATTAAATGCTAGAAATGATAATTATTATGTTGGTATTTATGATAAGTATTATAATAATTTAGATAAAGAATGTTTTATGAATAAAGAAGAACTTATTAGTTTAATTAGCAAATATGATTGTGTTAAACTTGTAAGCAATGAAGAGATTAATATTGATGGTTATATTGTGAATACTGTAAAGTTAGATATTTTAAATATAATTAATTATTATAAAGATGATGTTGGTGTGAATAATTTTTTAGTTAAACCTAATTATTTAAAAAAGCCTGAAGCCGAGGAAAAGAAAGAAAATGATAAGAGAAATAAGTGATAATAAAGATAATCCTTTTTATCATAAGGTAGAATATGTTATTAATAATGAAGTAGTAGGTTATTTGGAATATGCTTTATTGTATGAAAGAATAGAAATTGAAAATATTTTTGTTTTAGAAAATTATAGATGTAATGGTGTTGGTTCTAAATTATTGGAATATTTAATTAATACTTGTTATGATAAAAAGTTAGTAAATATTACTTTAGAAGTGAGAAAAAGTAATAGTATAGCTATTTCTTTATATAAGAGGTATGGTTTTAACAAAATTGGAGTAAGGCATAATTATTATGGTAATGAGGATGGTTTGCTTATGGAAAAGAAGGTGTTATAGTGAAGGATATATATTGTTTGGCTATTGAATCATCATGCGATGAAACTAGTATGAGTATTATAAAAAATGGTACTTATGAAGTGGCTACTGTAGTGTTGTCTCAAATAGATATTCATGCTTTATATGGAGGAGTTGTGCCTGAAATAGCTAGTCGGAGTCATTTAGAGAACATTACTATTGTATTAGATGAGATTTTAAAAAAAGCTAAGATGAGTCTTGAAGATATTGATATTATTGGAGTTACATATGGGCCTGGACTTATTGGCTCACTACTGGTTGGTTTAGAATGTGCTAAGACAATTTCTTTAGTAACTGGGAAACCTTTAATACCAGTGCATCATATTGCTGGTCATATTTATGCTAATAATTTGGAAAAAAGATTAGAATTTCCACTTATAGCTCTTGTAGTAAGTGGTGGTCATACTGATTTGATTTATATGGATAAAGATTATTCTTTTAAAAAAATTGGTTCTACTTTAGATGATGCCGTAGGAGAAGCATATGACAAGGTTGCTAAGATATTAGGTTTGGAATATCCTGGTGGTCCTAGAATAGATAAATTAGCTAAAATAGGCAAAGATAGTTATAATTTACCATATCCACTCGATGATGATAGTTATAATTTTAGTTTTAGTGGAATTAAGAGTGCAACTTTAAATTTGGTACATAATGAGAAACAAAGAGGTAATAAGATTATCATAGAAGATGTGGCTTGTAGTTTTCAAAATAGGGTTGTAACTGTTATTGCTAAAAAAACATTTAAGGCAATTAAAGAATATCACGTTAATAATTTAATTGTCGCTGGTGGTGTTGCGGCAAATACTGGCTTACGCGAAAAATTAAGTGAGTTGGCTCATGAAAATAATGTAAATTTATCAATTCCTAGAATTAATTATTGTACTGATAATGCGGCAATGATAGGGGCTGTTGCTTATTATGCTTATCAAAATGGAATTATAAGTGATTTGTATTTAAATGCTAAGGCAGTTACTGATTTATACAATTAGGAGGTTTTATGGGAATACTAAATAAAATAAAAAATATTTTTACTAAATCTAGTGATGTAGAAGTATATGATAAAGGTTTAGAGAAAACTAGGCATGAATTTGTATCTAAATTAGGTAATTTAAGTAAGAAGTATAAGTTTGTTAATGATGATTATTTTGAGGAATTGGAAGATATTTTAATTATGGCGGATATTGGAGTTAATACGGTTTTAAAATTTGTTGATTCACTTAAAAAAAGAGTTAAACAAGAAAATATTAAGGATACTGATTATTTAAAGGAAATTATTGTTGATGAACTATTTATTATGTATGTAAGTGGTGGTATAGTTGATTCTAAGATTCATGAAAGTAATAGGGGACCGACAGTTATATTATTTGTAGGCGTTAATGGTGTTGGAAAGACAACTACAATTGGGAAAATTGCTTATAAATATAAACAAAATGGTAAGAAGGTTATGTTAATTGCAGGAGATACTTTTCGTGCTGGAGCTTGTGAGCAACTAGAAGAATGGGCTAATCGTACAGGAGTAACCGTAGTAACTAATAATTCTAATGATCCTTCTAGTGTGATATTCGATGGTTTAGATAAAGCAATATTAGAAAATTATGATATTGTTTTAATTGATACAGCAGGAAGGTTGCAAAATAAGGCTAATTTAATGCAAGAACTTGCTAAAATTAATAAAGTAATTAAGAGCAAGATAGAAGATGCTCCTCATGAAACTTTATTAGTAATAGATGCTACAACTGGACAAAATGGTATTAGTCAGGCAAAAGCATTTAAGGAAATTACTGATATTACAGGGCTTGTTTTAACTAAGTTAGATGGTACCGCTAAAGGGGGGATTGTTTTAGCAATTAAGGAAGAGGTTAATATTCCAGTTAAGTTTGTTGGTTTGGGAGAAAAGGAAACAGATTTAGAAGCATTTGATATTGAAAAATATATATATGGTTTATTTAAAGATTTGTAGAGGTTTTTCATGGAAAGAAGAGAATATTTAATTATTTTATATGATTTTTATGGCAATTTGTTTAATGAAGCACAAAAAACTTATTTTGAGGAATATTATTTCAATAATTTATCTTTGGGAGAAATAAGTGAGAATTATGATATTAGTAGAAATGCTATACATAAAACACTTAAGCAGATGCAAGAGAAGTTATTATATTATGAAGATAGTTTAAATTTATATCATAAATATATGGAACTTAAAAATATTATTGAAAAAATAAGTGATAAAGATATACAAAATAAGTTAAAAGATTTGTTTTAATTAGTAAATTAGTTTATAATTATATTAAGGAGAGTTGTTATGATAGAAGAAAATAGTATATTAAAAAGATATGCAGATAATTTAACGGAAGCAGAATATATTACTGATCCCGCTATAGCTAGGGATAAAGAGATTAAAGAGGTTATATTAGTATTATTAACTCCTGAAAAATCCGCTGTTTTAGTAGGTAAACCTGGTATTGGTAAGACGGCTATTGTTGAGGGTTTAGCGTATCGTATTCAAAGAAATGATGTACCAGATGCTTTGAAAGGATATCGTATTTTTAGGGTTAATACGACAGCTTTACTCGGTAATGATGGTGGAGAGAATAGAGTATTAAAATTAGTTCAGGAACTTAAGAGTCAAGAAAAAATTATTCTTTTTATTGATGAAATACATACTTTAATTGGTAATGATGCTCAAGGAGCATTGGACCTTGCTAATATGTTTAAAGAAGGTTTAAGTCGTGGTACAATAAAGATGATTGGGGCCACTACTACATATGAATATGAAACATATATTTTGACTGATAAGGCATTTGTTAGAAGATTTGAAAAAGTCGATGTTGAAGAACCTACACAAGAGATGTGTGTCCAAATATTACTTAAAACATTACCTAAATTAGAGCATCAAACTGGAGCTAAATTAAATTATACTGATTTTATTAAAGAAAATATAATGAAATTTATTGTTAATATGACTAGTGAATATAAAAGGGTATATGAAATATCTTCAAGATATCCTGATATTTGTCTAGTTATACTTAGACAAGCTTTTAGTAATTGTATATATGATAATCAAACCAATGTAACTTTTAAGCATATTTATGATGCAATTAGATTTTCTAAAGCAGTATATCCTGATGTTATAAAAAAAGAATTAGTAGTATTTAAGGAAAAATTTAAAGATGAATTAAAGGAAGAGAATGTTGTTGTTGATATAGACAATTACTTAAAATAAATATAATTAAGCATAAAAATTTTAATTGTTGCCATAATTAAAAGTAAGAAACTTCTAAAGGCAAATAAAAAATTAGATTTAGTGTAGGAATCGTGTTATTGCCTACATTTTTTCTTTGGAATTTGTCAATTATTAAAAAATAATTATTTACATTTTACATTGTATTAAAATTATTATATAATAGTATTCAAGCAAAGGTGATTTTACATGAAATTAACAAGTGAAGTTATAGAAAATATTTCAAGAATAAAAAGAGAACCAAAATTTATGTTAGATTTTCGTTTGAAAGCTTTGGAAACTTTTAACAATTGTGATAATCCTAATTTTGGTCCTGAATTAGATATTGATTATGATAAAATAACTTATTATAAGGAACGTAAGGGAGATATTACATCTAATTGGGATGATGTTGATAAAGATATTTATAATGAATTTGATAATTTAGGTCTTATTAAAGCAGAAAAGAATTATTTGGATGGAATTGGAGCTCAGTATGATAGTGAAGTAATATATCATAATATGATTAAGGAACTTGAAGCAAAAAATGTTATTTTCTTGGATACAGATACGGCTTTAAAGAGATACCCTGAGTTATTTATGAAGTATTTCAATACGTTAGTAAAATATGATGAGAATAAGTTTACAGCTTTAAATGGGGCAGTATGGAGTGGTGGAACTTTTATTTATATTCCGCCTAATACAAAATTAGATAGACCACTTCAAAGTTATTTTAGAATTAATACAAAGAATATGGGGCAGTTTGAGAGAACTTTGATTATTGTAGATGATAATAGTGAATTGCATTATATAGAGGGATGTACCGCACCTACTTATAGTGAAGATTCTCTTCATGCCGCAGTAGTGGAAATATTTGTTGGCAACAATGCGAAGTGTAGATATACAACAATTCAAAATTGGTCTAGTGATGTTTATAATTTGGTTACGAAAAGGGCTATTGTTTCTAAGGACGGTTTAATGGAATGGATTGATGGTAATATTGGGGCTAAGGTAAATATGAAGTATCCATGTTGTGTTTTAAATGGGGAATATGCAAGGGGGGTATGTATTTCTGTTGCTACGGCTACGAGAGAACAAATACAAGATGCTGGAGCTAAAATGATACATTTGGCACCTTATACTAAGAGTACGATAGTTAGTAAGTCAATAAGTTCTTTTGGTGGTAATGCAACTTATCGTGGCTTAGTTAAGATAACTGACAAAGCACATCATTCTGCTGCTAATGTTAAGTGTGATACAATAATATTAGATAATATTTCAAAGAGTGATACTATTCCTACGAATATTTTAAATAATAATACTTCACTTTTGGAACATGAAGCGACGATTTCTAAAATAGGTGAGGATCAAATGTTTTATTTAATGACGCGTGGTATTGGTGAGGATAAAGCTAAGGAACTTATTGTTATGGGGTTTGTTAATGCTTTCCGCGAAGAATTACCGATGGAATATGCTGTTGAACTTAATAGATTACTTAGTGCAAATATAAGTGGAATGTAAGGTGAGATGATGAGGAAAATATTAATAATTGTTCTTTGTTTACTTATGTGCGGGTCTATTTATTATATATATGAAAATTATTCAAGTGTTGAAGTGGAAAAAAAGATTCAATTAGATGGCACTGCTTATATTGAAAAGTATTATGTATATGGTATAAATTTTAATTTAAGTGGTTATTTGGATAATAATGATAATATTAAAGATGTTAAATTAATTTTATATAATGATGAGAAAGAAACAGAATTGAACCTTGATTATGAATTAGTTGAGGATAGAATAGTTTTTTCTACTTCTAATTTAATGAATGTGGGGTATTTTTTAGATAAGACAGAATTAGGGAAAAATTATTTATTTTTGAAAGTAAGTATGGCTGATGAAAGTATGCACTACTACGGACTAGAAAATAAAAGTGATTATAAGGAATTGAAATATTATACTTTATCAAAGACAAATCATGTGATTTTTATTAATAGTGATAATCAATATAATACCTTGATGTTATATGTTGAAAAAAATAAAGATGATAATGTCTATGATATAACAATTGATCCAGGGCATGGAGGAAAAGATCCTGGTGCTTGTAGTAAGGGTTACTGTGAGAAAAATATTACTTTAGACGTTGCAACGATGCTTGTTAATAAATTAAATGAGGCAGGTTTAAAGGTCAATTTAACTAGAACTGATAATGATATGGTTCTTCCTAATTATAATATGAATGGTATGTTAGGTAGAGCGGTGATACCAAATGAGAGCAATAGTAAGTATATGTTTTCTATTCATTTAAATAGTCACACTAATAAAAAAATGCATGGTGTTGAAATTCTTACTCCTACTAATATTGATTATAGTTTTGCTAAGATGCTTGCTGATAAAATAGTCGAGTATACGGGGACCAGTTATTCTATTAATATGGGTAATAAGATGTTTGATGGTGTTTATACAAGAACATTTAATGCAAAAGATGTTAAAGAACATATGGAAGAATTTAAGGAACTTGCTTATGACGTTAAAGAAGGAACAAGTTATTATTATATGATAAGGGAAACAGGTGGTATTTTAACCGGGGCTTATATTGATTCAAGAAATCCTTCGATTGGTGAAAATCCTTATTATAATTCTAATAAGGGTATTGAATCTTATATTTTAGAATTAGGTTATATAATTAATAGTGATGATATAAATAATATTTTAAATAATAAGGAAAAGTATGTGAATGCCATCTATGACAGTATTATGGAAGAATTAAATAGTTATGAAAAATAACTGTTTTTTTGACACTTATTTGACACTTTTTTGAAATTTACCAAAATTAACAAACGCCCGTGTGTTTTTTTAAATTTGGAATGATTTTGTGTCAGTTTTTAACAAACACCCGTGTAATTTTTGAATTTTTGAAATTTGCTTTAATGTGATATTCTTGCTATAGTGTTTTTGAAAGGAGGGATAATATGTTAAATCAAACAGTAATTGTTGGTAGGTTAGTTAAAGATCCGGAACTTAAAATAACTGACACAGGTAAAAAAGTAACAAAAATTACTTTGGCAGTACCACGTGCTTTTAAAAATGCCAATGGTGAATATGATACTGATTTTATTGATTGTACTCTTTGGACAGGAATTGCAGAATGCACTAGTGAATACTGTCAAAAAGGTGATACACTTGGTATAAAGGGTCGTATTCAAACACAATTGTATGAAAAAAGTGATGGTTCAAAAATAAAAAACACTGAAGTAATTGCAGAAAAAGTTACTTTTTTGACCAGCAAAAAACCAGAACAGAATAAAGATTAAGGATTGTCTGTTCTAGTTCCTATAATTTCTTTTAATTAAGTGTTTACCTAATGTATCTAAATATTCGTGAGGATAACCATAGTATTCTTCACCATTAACCATATCATATAAATGTGTGAAGACATTTCTTACTTCAATTGGTAATCGATAGGCTTTAATGTCGTTTATAAACGTTTCTTTATCATAGGCTGGCATATTTTCAACATCGTAATATAAGACTAATTTTAAGATGAGTAGATTAAGTAAGTAAATATCGCTTTCAACTGTATTAATTTTAAATGGATCAATGTTTTGGTTATTTAAGGCTTGTGAATAATTATCACAATGTAAATCTCCTATATTCGCACTGTCGACATCGGCAAACTTAATAATATTGTTGTTATATAAAATATTGTCAGCGTTGAGATCTCCAAGAATAATGCAGTTTTCGTGAATACTTTCTAAGTTTTGACTTACTGTGGTTAATATTTGAATCTTTTTGTTTAATGGCAAATAATAAATGCTATTAAGTGTTTTACTATCAGTAAAGTGGTTGCTTGAATAGCCCACGAAAAGATTATCAATATATATTTTATGTTTTGGTAAAATAAGTTCTTCAATATTAGATGTTTTTAAAAAGTCAATTTTCTTTTCTTTGTTTTTCATTAGTGCAATGTCATTTCTATTTTTAAATATTTTAAAAACAAGATTTTTATTTAAATATAAATTACTTTCCGTGTGATTCTGTTCCGTTGCAAAATGAGGAAGATTATCTAAGTCAGATTGAACAAGGTTAATAGTGTCATTGGTTATTGTCATAAAAAAACACCCCTTCTTTTTGAGGTGTATTGTAGCACAAAGTTAATCTTTTGTCAAATTTTTGCCAATACCAATGATGGCTCCTATCATGGAACTTGTTATTAATATTAAATAAAATATTAATGATTTTGCTTCAAATTTAACTCTAATACCAAGAAGACTAATTAGTAAAAATAAGATAACAAAAATTAAACCAAATTTGATACCTTCTAAATAACCTTTACTTTTGGCTTTTCTACCAATAAGGAAACCACCTGTAAATATCCAAGCAATGGAAATGATTATTTCTAATACTGATAAAAAATAAGCTCCAATTATATTGAAATAGTTTAATAAAGTAACTAAGAACATAGATATAAGCATACCTGATAAGGTAATACCTACATTCTTTACATAATCTAAAATCATAATCTCACCCTTTACTTTATATTATGTATTTTTATTTAAAATATACATTTGTGAATAAAAATGAAATATTTATAGCATAATGTTATTGGGTGATAAAATGGATTATTTTATAGTATTTTTGAGAACATTATTTTTCTATTTTGTAATCTTTGTGATATATAGAATTATGGGTAAAAGAGAGGTAGGGCAATTAGGTATTATTGATTTAATTGTGTCAATTTTAATCGCGGAGTTAGTAGTAATTAGTATTGAGAATTATAAAGATTCAGTATGGTATTCTTTAGTGCCAATTATAACATTAACTGCTTTACAGGTAATACTTGCTTTAATTACAATGTATGTCCCTAAGATAAGAAACTTTTTAGATGGTAATCCCTCGGTTATTATAAAGAATGGAATACTTAATTATAAGGAAATGGTAAAGCAAAAATATAATCTAGATGATTTATTAGTACAATTGAGGGAAAAGGGATATCGTAGTATTGAGGAAATTGAGTATGCTATTTTAGAAAATAATGGGTCTCTTTCAGTATTTCCAAATAGTAAAAATAGGACGCCATTTCCTTTTCCTATTATTGTTGATGGTGAAATTCAAGAAGATACTGTTAAAAACATGCATAAGAATAAGAATTGGATTATAAGTATGCTTAAGAAAAAAGAAATTGATCTTGGTGATGTTTTTTATGCTTTTTACAAAGATAAGAGTATTTTTATAATAAAAAATAGTGATTTAAAATAAGAATGAAAATGAATAATAAGTTGTTTATTACAATGATTATATTTGGGATTCTACGTTCCAATATGCCTTTATTCTATAAATTAATAGAATTAGGAAAATTATATTTTTTGCATAAAAAGTAAAAATATGATGGTACTTCACGGTATTTTGTGTTATCATATTAAATGAGGTGCAAAATGGATAATAGAGATAAAAGTCGCAGTGAAATGCGTTATAAAATAATGATTATATTATACCAAATATCTTTGTATGAAAAAAACAATATCCCTTATGATGTCTCTAATGTCATAGAAGAACAAATGGAAACCGAGAATGATTTTGTTAATGAGATCGTTATGGGAGTTATTGAGAAAAAAGATGAAATTGATAGTTTAATTAATAATAAACTTGTTAATTGGAATTTGAGCAGATTAGGTTTGACTGATCAAGCAATTTTACGTATGGCAGTATATGAGATTTTATATACTGATACTCCAAATGTTGTTTGTATTGATGAAGCAATTGAACTAGCTAAAAAATATAGTGATGAGAAAGTATGCAAAATGATAAACGGCATATTGGATAAGATATATCATGAACACAAATAATAGATATATCACAATTACTCAGTTAAATAGGTATTTAAAGAGTATTTTTGATGGTGATGATAATTTAAGGCAAATTTTTATCAAAGGTGAGATATCTAATTGTAAGCTTCATACAAGAGGACATCTTTATTTTACTTTGAAAGATGAAACAAGTAGAATTAATGCTGTGATGTTTGCTAGTAATGTTAGTAGTTTGAAATTCAAACCTGCTGATGGTACTAAGGTTTTAGTGGTGGGACGAGTTAGTGTTTATGAAACTACTGGTAATTATCAAATATATGTAACTGATATGATTGAAGATGGTATTGGGAATCTTTATGTAGCATTTGAGGAACTTAAAAAAAAGTTAGCAAGTGAAGGTCTTTTCGATAAGGAACACAAGAAGAAAATACCTAAAATTCCTAAGAAAATAGGTATTGTTACGGCGTCGACTGGGGCCGCAATTAAAGATATATTAACGACAATAAAAAGAAGATTTCCTGTATGTGAAACAATTCTTTTTCCATCGTTAGTACAAGGTAGTGATGCGGCAAAGGATATTGTTAAAAATATTAAGTTGGCTAATACTTATGATATAGATACTTTAATTGTTGGTAGAGGCGGTGGTTCTATTGAGGATCTTTGGCCATTTAATGAGGAAATTGTAGCAAGGGCAATATATGAATCAAGAGTTCCTGTTATAAGTGCTGTTGGTCATGAAATAGATTTTTCAATAAGTGATTTCGTTGCTGATTTAAGAGCTCCAACTCCAACAGCTGCAGCAGAGTTAGCGGTTCCTGATATTAATACTATTGTCTCTTATTTAAATACTGTTAAAACCAGGGCTTACAATGGTGTTAATCAATTGATTATCAACAATCAATTGTTGATAACTAAAATTAAGGATAGTTATGTTTTAACACATCCAATGTCTTTGTTTGAAAGAAAAGAGCAAAAATTGGATACTTTAATTGATAAATTAAATAAAGAAATAACTATAATTTTAGATAAACAAGATATTAAATTAAAACATATTATTTCTTCTTTACAAGTTCTTAATCCACTTAATACTTTAAATCGTGGTTATGCTATTATAAGAAAAGATAATAAAGTGATATCAAGTGTAGGGAAGATAAAAAAAGATGATGAAGTAATTATTAATTTAAAAGATGGTATTATTACTTCTAAAGTTATTAAGGTAGGTGAATAAGATGGAGTCATTTGAGGATAAGATTAAAAAACTAGAGAGTCTTGTTGTAGAATTAGAGAATGGTGATGTTAATTTGGATAAGGCTATTGATAAATATACCGAGGCAATGAAACTTGCCAAGGAATGTTCAACAACGTTAACTGATTATAGTGATAAGGTTAATAAAATATTATTAGAAAATGGTGAACTTGCAGATTTTAATGTTGCTGAATAAAAAAGAAGTTTTTTATATAAAAAACTCCGGACCATTTGAGGTATTATAACTATAATTATTTATGTTATTTACATTGTTTGCATTTGTATAGGGACTATTACTGATATTGTCGTTAGTAATAGGCTCTATTTTGTTTGGTTTATTTTTATCGGTTTCATCTTTAAAAGCTCCCGCTAATTTAAACATAGTTTTCATGTTGTTAACCATGGGACCTGCTTGTTTTACTACGGGAATTGCTTGATTAATAACACCTAAAGTTTTTTGAGTATTGGTAAGGATACTACTTAGATTAAAACCACGACTACCTAATCTTTGAAATAAAGAAGCTCCTCTTGGCATACCAAAACCAATACCTGTTAAACCTCTAGTGAAATTAGGCATTCCACCATAGTATGGTGGATACATAGAATTACCATACATAAAGATACTCCTTTCAAAAATATTATATGAAATTTAATTAAAATAGTTAAAAAATATCAAAATTTATGGTACAATTATAAAGAATAGATAAGAAGGGAGAATCAGTATGAGTTTTTTGCTTTGGCCATTTAAAAAAATATATCAATTAGAACAAAAAATAATCGACCTTCTATGTATTCCTTTTAAGTTTTTTAATAATAATAAACATAAGAATGATGGGCCAATTGTTTTAGTTGATTTTGAATCTACAAATGAGGTTAAGAATAAGGTTAAGAAAAGATTTAAATATGTTATAAAAAATCAGGATAATAAAATGATAAAGGGGACATTTGATGCTTTTTCTAAGGTAGATGTTCATTCGTTTTTGCTCAGTCAGGGTTTTGAGGTATATAAGATAGAAGAGGATAAGTTTGCTAATATTTTAGGGCTTGCTCAAGTAAAAAGTAAGATTAAATTAAGACCAAAAACTTTAGCTTTCTTCTTAACACAACTTTCTACTTATATAAAATCTGGAATTACTTTGGTTGATTCAATTAAAATATTAAGTAGGCAAACAAAGAAGAGTAGTGAAAGGAAACTATATCAAAAGATAGTTTATGAATTGAATACGGGTGTAAGTTTTAGTGAAGCAATGATTAGACAGGGAGATGCTTTTCCTAAACTGCTTATAAATATGATAAAAACTGCTGAAATGACAGGGCAACTTTCTTCAACTTTGGATGATATGGCTGATTATTATACTTCGGTTGATGTTACTAGAAAACAGATAATTTCAGCTTTAACTTATCCTACAGCAATTTTCTTTCTTGCTTTAGCGGTTGTAACTTTTATGATCTTGTATGTTGTTCCTCAATTTGAAGGTATTTACACTCAAGCTAATGCTAAATTACCTAGTATTACTTTGTTTGTACTTGGAGTAAGTGCTTATATGCAAGAAAATATTATTATGATTGCTTTGTTTCTTGTGGCTACGATATCACTTCTTGTTTTATCTTATCATCATATTAAACCATTTAGAAGTTTTATTCAGTGGTTTGCTATGCATTTGCCTGTTATAAGAAATGTTATTATATATAATGAAGTTATTATGTTTACTAAGACTTTTGCTTCTTTAATTAATCACGATGTCTTTATTACTGATAGTTTGGAAATATTAGGTAAAATTACTAATAATGAAATTTATAAAAAATTAATTAATAATTCTATTAATGATTTGTCTAATGGAAAGGAATTATCTTTGGCATTTAAAAATAACTGGGCTTTTCCTGATACTGCTTATGAGATGTTATCTACTGGGGAACGTACTGGTAAAATGGGTGAGATGATGGAAAATGTAAGTAAGTATTATCAAGAACAACAAAAAACTTTAGTTACTCAACTTAAGAGTTTAATTGAACCAGTTATGATAGTGATTTTAGCTATTTTAGTAGGTTTGATTGTATTATCAATTGTTATTCCAATGTTTGATATGTATAAACAAATAGATTAGGAGGTAAGTATGAATATATATTTATTAATAATATTTTTTGTTGTAGGCTCGGTATTTGGTTCATTTTATAATGTAGTAGCATATCGTATGAGTAATAATTTATCAATTATAAAACCTAGGAGCCACTGCGAATGGTGCAATGAAAAGTTGAAATGGTATGAATTGATACCTATATTATCTTACTTATTTCAAGGTGGAAAATGTAATCATTGTAAACATAAACTATCTATTGGTTATATTATTGTAGAACTTGTTTCAGGTATTTTATTTACTATATGTTATTATAAATTTGGACTTACACCTAAACTAGTAATATCTTTAATATTTGTGTCTGCTTTAGTTATTACTATTGTTAGTGATATTGAATATATGATAATTATTGATGAAGTAACATTGCTTGCTTCTATTATGATATTGTTAGTACTATTATTTACTTCAGGTTTTCAAAAGGCATTTTATATGCTTGAATCAGGTTTTTTTAGTTTTTTAACAATGTATGCTCTTAAAATTATTGGAGATGCTATATTCAAGAAGGAAACACTTGGTGGCGGAGATATAAAATTGATGTTTTTATTTGGTATAACGTTAGGTTATGATATGGCAATTGTATCTATTTTTCTCGGAGCATTTTTGGCATTTCCAATATCATTATATATTCTTTTAAAGAGAAAGAATAATATGATACCTTTTGGACCATTTTTATCAATTGGGGCTTTGTTAATACTTATTACTAAATTAGATTTAGCAAAGATTTTGAATTGGTTACAGGATACGATTATTAAATAAAAGAAAGGTTGATGTTTATGAAGAATAAGGTTGTTATTATAGGATGTGGTAATGTAGGTTTGTCTTATGCTTACTCTCTTTTAAATCAAAAGACTAGTGTTTTGGAACTTGTTTTGATTGATGTTAACAAAGAGAAAACTTTAGGTGAAGTAATGGATCTTAATCATGGACTTCCTTTTGCTCCTTCTAAGATAAATATTAGAGTAGGTGATTATAGCGAGGTGGAGGATGCTAAGATTATAGTAATTGCGGCTGGAGCTAGCCAAGAAAAGGGAGAAACTAGATTAGATTTAATAGATAAAAATGCTAAGATATTTAAAAATATTATAAGTGAAGTAAATAAGAATCATTTTAAAGGAATTTTTTTGGTGGCTACGAATCCTGTGGATGCGATGAGTTATTTGACTTGGAAATATTCTAATTTTGATTATAGTAGGGTTATTGGAACTGGAACTAGTTTGGATACGGCAAGATTAAGATATATGATAGGAGAATCTATTTCTGTTAATTCTAAGAATGTTCATGCTTATGTTATTGGGGAACATGGAGATTCTGAGTTTGTTTTGTGGAGTAATGCTAATATTGGTTTACAAAATATTAGAGATTTTCTTAGTAAGAGTCAAATGAATGAGATAGAGAATAGTGTTAGAAATGCTGCTTATGATATTATTGATAAAAAAGGTAATACTTGTTATGGTATTGGAATGTGTTTAACTAGAATTACTAATGCTATTTTAAATAATGAAAGTAGTATAATTACAGTGTCTACTTATGATAGTACAAATGATGTTTATATTAGTTTGCCTTGTGTTATTAATGAGGAAGGAATAAAAGAGAAGATTTTTGTTACTTTGAATGAAAATGAAACATATAAGTTGCAAAATTCTATTAATATTATTAAAGATGCTATTCAAAATGTTAAATAATTTATTTTGGGTGTGCTAATGCGTTATATTTTTTTAGATGTTTATTAAATAATATTTGCGTATATACTAACTGATATTAGGCTTTTTGAGACGTTTATTAGTTAGTTTTTTTTGATATATTGATGTTTTTCTTTAATGATAAAGTATTATTTAAGATGAAAATATTTGATTTACAAGAAAAAATGATTGACGTATTGATAAATGTTTACTATGATTATTTTGTAAGGATATATATATATATTTTAAAATTTAATTGAATTAATTTTTGAATGTGGAATTGAAGTAAGTAAATGTAATAATATGCCTAAATATATTAGGTATCCATTAATAGTGGTAATAATATTGTTTTTTGTTGGAATATTATTGTTAAAGAAAAAAGTGTTTGTAGGATTATTTTTTCTATTAATTGGAATTTTTATGCTTATAATGAGTATTATAAAATTTAAAGTGATATATGTGTATATAGTCAGAGCAAACAAGAGGTAAGTGTGTTTAGTTAGTTATTGATAAAAATACATAATTAATACAATGACATTTGTGGTAATATGTGCTATAATTTTAATGATTTATTTGATGTAATGTTAGTAAAATGACGATTACAAAAGATTATAAATATATTATTTAATTTATTAAAGAACATTACTTGTAAACAAATGATGGGAGATATTTACTTTATTATAATGAAGTATTATTTTGAGAAATTTATGATGATAGTTTGCTTGTTAAAATAGTAGATAATAATTAAAAAATACAATATGCAAAATAAGGTGATAAAGTTATGTATTTGGTAAGTGATGTGGATAATCAAGCGATGTTAAGAAATATTGTATGAAGAGGTTTATTGGTTAAGAAAGTGGTATTATAAAAATTAAATAGTGATTTAAATTAAATTAAATTAAATTAAATTAAATTTTATAGAGAAGGAAATGAAAAATATGAATATGTATCAAAAAAGAAAAAACAGAGCAGAAAAGAAAAATTAGATCAGAAAAGAAAAATAATGATAGTCAAGAAAATTTTCCATCAGTTGGAATTAACTGGGAAATAACGACTTATGGAAAACTTTTATATGAAGCAATAAATGAGGAGGTAGTAATGAAAAAAATTGGAGATAGATATACTAACAATATTTTTGAGAATATTAAACATATAGATGAATACGGAAATGAATATTGGTATGCCCGTGAATTACAAAAAGTATTGGAATACAAGGATTGGAGAAATTTTCAAAAAGTAATAGATAAAGCAGTTTTATCAGCAAATAATAGCGTTTCAAGTGAAGAAGATTGGGTTGTTGAGGTCAACAAGCCAATAAAAACTGGTAAAGGAAAAAAAGAGATTATTAAAGATTATAAACTATCAAGATACATATGCTATTTAATAGTGCAAAATGCAGATCCAAGCAAAGAAGTTGTTGCTTTAGGACAAACCTATTTTGCTATTCAAACAAGAAAACAAGAAATAACAGAGCAAGAATATGATTCATTATCAGATGACGAAAAAAGATTTTATCAAAGGAAATTAACGAGACAAGGTAATTATACTTTACAAAGAGTTGCTTCTGCAGCAGGTGTTAAAAATATGGCTGAGTTTCATAATGCAGGGTATAAAGGTTTATATAAGGTTTATATAATGGTGAAACCGCTGATGATATATTTAAAAGGAAAAAATTAGAAATAACAGAGCAAAAGAAACTTGATGAAATAAAATAGTAATTTGTAGGGAGATGAAATTAGTGAAAATTAGAAAAATATTAAAAGAAGAAATGAAAAAAGCATTAGAATTAGTTTGGAAAGTGTTTTTGGAATATGAAGCACCTGATTACACCGAAGAAGGTATAAAAGAATTTAAAAAAACAATTGATGATGTTTCCTGGATTGAAGCAAGAGATTTTTATGGGGCTTACGATGAAAGTAATAAAATATTAGGAGTTATAGCAACAAAAGATGTTACTCATATAGCATTATTCTTTGTAGATGGAAAATACCACAAACAAGGAATAGGAAAGAAGCTATATTACAAAGTAGAATCATTAAATAACAATGAATTTTTTACTGTAAATTCTTCTCCGTATGCACATGAAGTTTATAAACATTTGGGATTTATAGATACAGATAAAGAGCAAAGTATTAAAGGATTAAGATTTTATCCAATGAAAAAGAATTTGAAATAAAAAAACAAACTACAAGTTGTAAAAAGGAAGTGAAGAAGATGATAGGAATAAGTATAGCAGCAAAAAAAGAATGGGAAGCAACTTTAAATTATTTTGGACTGAACCATGAAGAATGTGAAAAATATCCTTTTGGAGAATATTTTAAAAAAATCATTGATAACAAAGAAGTTGTTTTTTATTTAGGTGGAGTAAGAAAAATGAATGCATCAGCATCTACTCAATATATGATAGATCACTTTAATCTTGCAAAAATAATTGTAGCAGGAACTTGCGCTGGAATTAATGATAGTTATAGCCAATTAGATATTTTCATACCTAATAAGGCTGTTCAATATGATTGTACAGTTAAAGAAACAGAACCTTTAATAAAAGATTCATTTACTGTTTTAAATAATTTTGAAAATGAGTCAATTTTAACAGGTACTATAGGAACTGCTGATAAACCAGTTGTTATGTGGAAAGATTATTTGGAACTAAAAGAAAATAATATTACAATAGCAGATACAGAATCAGCAGCTATTATGTATATATGTAGAGCGAATGACGTTGAATGTATTGTTATAAAAGGAATATCAGATTTTCCTAAAAATGAAGCAGAAACTAGTAACGAAGAATCTCATGAAGAACAATTGAATACATTTTTAGAAAATATACCTAAAATAATGACAAAGATTTATGATCATTATTTAGTATATGCTTTAAGAACTAGTATAAATTATCAGGAATATGAATCAAAATCGACTACAATAAAAAATAATGATTTGTATGGGTATAACTAGGAAGTTAATAATAATTAAAAGGAAGTGATTAAAATGGATATGTATCAAAAGAGAAAAATTAGACAAGAAAAGAAAAATAATGATAGTCCAAAAAGTTTTCCATCAGTCGGAATTAACTGGTAAAGAACGACTTATATAAACTCTCTTTAAAACCCTTATTTTATAAGACTTTTAATTAAAATCCTTTTTACAATTTTTAATAAAAAATTAATAAAAATTAGGTAAGAACACTATTAAACCCTTGAAAATAAAAGAAAAAAATAAAATCTCTTTTTACATTTTAAACATATTTTTACTTGAAAAGTGTTAAAAAAATAAATGTGCAGGAGTTATGAAAAACAATGGAAAGGATGTGAATTATGCTAGATAAAAATTTTAAAGATATTATTAGTAATATTAAAGAAGAAATTATAAATACGCAAATTAAAACTATGCAAGAAGTTAATAGTAATTTAATTATGTTGTATTTTAAATTAGGAAAAATCGTTTCAGAAAACAAACAATATGGAAATAATTTTACGAAGCAAGTGTCAACAGAACTTAAATTAACTTTTCCTAATATGAAAGGCTTTTCTGAAAGAAATATAAGGTCAATGAGATTATTCTATGAAGAATATGCTGATGATGAAAAATGGCAACAGCTTGTTGCCAAATTACCTTGGGGACATAATTTATTACTAATTGAAAAAATTAAAGATAAGGACATTAGAAAAATATATGCCGAAAATACTATTAAAAATGGATGGAGTAGAAATGTACTTGCTATTCAAATTGAAACAAAATTTCATAAAAGAATAGGAAATAGTAACAATAATTTTAATGCAATGTTACCTCC
>OIEN01000125.1_pt1 | contig 58814 bp, 51 predicted proteins | sample 1581741 | NCBI WGS metagenome assembly OIEN01 (sample SAMN01760944, study PRJEB22395) | human gut metagenome | reverse complement strand
TGATTATTTTAGTGGCTATAAAATGAAAGATGATTTATTGGTTGAAGAAAATGAGTCTAGTCGTTAAATATAAAAAGTGTAGCGACTTAAAAAGAGTAATTGCTTTTATAGTTGATTTTTTCTTTACTCTTTTTTTAACTCTTTTACTTTTAGCTTCTTCTTTAGGCATATTTTACGCTACTCCAAATTATCAAGAAGCGATTTCTATTCAAGAAAATCTTAAAGAAAGAAGTGGCTTATATATTAACGATAAAGAAGCCCCTATTTATCTAAGCGAAGAAAGTTTAACCATTAAAGAACAAGCTGAAAGGTTAGATGAAATAATTACTGACTTTTACCAAAATACTTATTTTTTTGCTACTAATGAAGAACTGACTAATTATGAAAATCGTAAATTAAATGAAAAATATAATAATCACAATTTATTTATCAAAGAAAATGATCAAATTGTTTTTACTTTTGATCAAGTTCCAGACAATACTTATTTAACCTATTTAACAAATGAATATAACGATAGCGCCTTATCGTCTTTAAGAAATTTTGATGAATATTTTAATACAACAAGATTTATTTCTTTAACCATTTTGCTACTAATTGTTTTTACATTTTTAATCTCAAGTCTTATCTTTTATTTTTTCATCCCATTATTTAGTAAAAATAACCGTTCTACTTTAGGAATGAAGATATTTAAACTTGGTTTAATATCCAACTCAAATTATAGTTTAACAACCAAAGAATTTGTTTTTCGCTTTTTCTTTTTCTTTATTATTGAATATATTTTAGGCTTTTTATCGTTCTTTATTATTCCTTTAATTTCTTTAAGTTATATGCTTTTATCAAAAAATGGTGTTCCATTTCATGATTTATTACTGAATAGTAAAATGATTGATACAAATGGAGTTAAAATTTATAAGAATAAATATGAACTTTTAAGTGCTTTGAAGAGTCAGTCCTAAACAAAATTAAATAATAAAACCTTCTTTTTCGCTTTAACTCCTTTATAATATAGATGTTTATCTATGGAACTAATTAAAAAAGCACGTAAGTTTGAAATCAAACCAATAGCATTTATTTGCTTAGCGTTTATGATAGTAATCCTTGTGGGCTCTCTTTTTTTATGGGCTCCATTTTCTTTAAATGAAGGGCAAAGTGTTGAATATATTGATGCGCTATTTACATCAACTTCGGCAACTTGCGTTACTGGTTTAGTTTCTTTACCAAATGGCTCGGTTGGTGATACTTATAATATCTTTGGGCGCTTTGTTGTTGCTATATTAATTCAAATTGGGGGATTAGGAGCAGCAACTTTAGCTATGGCTTTTATCTTGATTATTTCTTCTAGATTAACTATGAATCAACAAACCCTAGTTAAAGAAAGTTGGAATATATCATCTTTTAAAGGTTTAAAGAAAATCTTTTTATTAAACTTATTAATTACCTTTATTGCTGAATTTGTTGGAGCAATACTTTTATTTTTTGATTTATATTTTCTTCATAATGATGTAGTTAAAGGCATAGATGATGCTTTTGGGCACGCTTTCTTTTTGTCAGTAAGTGCTTTTAATAATGCTGGTTTTGATATTTTTGGAAATACTTCATTAATTGCTTTTTCTGATGATGTATTTATGAATTTAATTATTGCTTTATTGATTGTTTTTGGTGGACTTGGCTATTTAGTTATTATTGACATTTGTAGTAAAAGATTCCGTTTTAAAAAGATGACTTTACATACTAAGGTTGTTATTTTTATGTCTTTACTATTGATATTTGGCGGAACAATTACAATTTATTTAAGTGAAAATGTTCCTCATTTTGTTAATAATAATGTGCCAGAAGGAATGACTTTTTTAGAGTCTTTCTTTTTATCTGTTTCAACAAGAACGGCAGGTTTTACAACTTATAATCTATACGATGCACAAATATGTTCGATTCTTTTAATGGATGTTTTGATGTTTGTTGGTGCCTCACCTGGTGGTACAGGTGGTGGTGTTAAAACTACAACAATATTTGCTCTTTTTGCTCGTATAAGAAGTGGAATTGATGGAAAAGCACCCCATGCATTTAGAAGAAGTATTAATAAAGACACTATTCAAAAAGCCTTTACTTTATTTTTCCTTTCAGTCTTATTTTTACTTTTCTTTATTATTTTAATATTCGGTTTTGAAGGGAAGCATATTGAGGGGAATGGAAATACTTATTCTTCTTTAGATTATGTATTTGACGCTTTTAGTGCTTTTGCTACCGTTGGACTTTCAACTGGTGTAACCCCATTTTTCTCTATTGGCAGCAAGCTTTGCTTAATTTTATTAATGTATATTGGTCGTATCGGTCCAATGTCAGTTTCATTATCTCTATTTAAAACAAAACATAGTAATAACATAACATGGAAATATGTTGATGATTCATTACCAATCGGTTAAGGAAGGAATTATTTATGGCTAAAAATGCAGGAACTATCGGTATTATTGGACTTGGAAGATTTGGCTACTCACTAGCTGTTGAATTAGCTTCCAAAGGTAAAAGCATCATTTGTATTGATAAAGATGAAAAGAAAGTAAAAGAAATTTTAGAATATACAGATTATGCCTATGTTAGTGAAGATTTAACAAAAGAAACTTTAGAAGAACTCGGCTTTAAAGAATGCGAAACCATTGTTGTTTGTATTGGTGAAAAAGTTGATGCTTCAATTTTGACTACTTTAAATGCTATTTCTTTAGGTGTTAAAAAAGTTATTGCTAAAGCTGGAAATGAAGAACAAGGGCAAGTCCTTGAACGTTTAGGAGCAGAAGTAATCTACCCTGATAAAGATAGTGCTGATAGACTTGCTAAAAAGATTCTTTCTAATAACATTCTTGATTTTATTTCGCTTAATGAGAATATTGAAATTGTTGAAATTACTATTCCTAAAAGATATGTTGGTAAAAAACTCGCTGATACTGATATCAGAAAAAGATTTAAACTTAACGTTATCGCCATTGAGCGTGATGAAAATATTGATATTAACGTTTCTCCATCTCATGTCTTTGAAGATAAGGATGCTGTAGTTGTCGTTGGTAATACTGATAGTATTGCTGAATTTGAAAAATAGACTGCAATATCAAAATATTTTAAATTAATTATTTTGCTTAATTGATATAGAAACTAAAAAACATCCATTAATTAAAAATAGAATTATATTCACTTAATCTTTATAATTGTAGTTATGGAAATTCATATTAAAGATTTAAAGAAAGTCTTTGAAGGAGACAAGAAGAAAAACATTCCAGATACCATCGCGGTGGAAAATTTTAGTATCGATATTAATGATGGCGAGCTTGTTGGTTTACTTGGCCCTTCAGGATGCGGAAAATCAACAATTCTTTATATGATAAGTGGATTAAAAGAGCCAAGTAGTGGCTCAGTATTTTTTGGCGAAGAAGACGTTACTGATCTTGCTCCAGAAAAAAGAAAAATTGGTTTTGTTTTCCAAAACTATGCACTTTATCCACATTTAAATATTTATAAAAATATAGCTTTTCCTTTAGAAGATATTTATAAAAAAGATTTCTTAAAAAGTAGAAAAATATCTATGTTTTGCAAGCTTATTGAGAAAAAAGATGAGTTATTTAAAGCAAAAGAGATAATAGAACAAAGAAAAAAAGAAGACAAGAAAATTTCAAAATCATTACTTATTGATGAAATAAGTTTTGCTTTAAACATTCCTTTTTCTTATTCAAAATTTTTGTTTAAGTATCTTATAAAGGATGATTTTACTTTAGATAATTTTGTTTCTTTTTTATCTTCTTCAATTGAAAAAGAAAAAATTAAATACAAAAAGTTAAAACTTGATATTGATTCTGAAAACTACATTTTAAAAAACGGTAAACGAATTGAAATTAAAAGAAAAGTTAGTAAAGACGAAATTGATTTAAAGGTTAGAGAAGTCGCCCGCATTGTTAAACTTGAAGGCTTACTTTATCGTAAGCCAAATGAGATAAGTGGCGGGCAACAACAAAGAGTAGCTATTGCTCGAGCTTTAATTAAATCTCCTAAAGTATTACTTTTAGATGAGCCTTTATCTAATCTTGATGCTCGTTTAAGATTAGAAACTAGAGAAGAAATTCGTAGAATTCAAAAAGAAACCGGAATTACAACAATCTTTGTTACTCATGATCAAGATGAAGCGATGTCTATTTGTGACAAGATTGTTGTTTTAAATAAAGGTAAAGTTGAAGAAATTGGAGTAGCACAAGAGGTTTATGATAACCCAACTAATTTATTTACCGCTAAATTTTTAGGTTTACCTCCTATTGGTATTTTTGATGGTTTCATAAAAGATGGATATTTATTTATTGCTGATTCGAAAGTTTTAAAAATAGAAGATGTATCTTTAAATAACAAAAATCTCTTAGTTGGAATTAGACCAGAAGGCTATGTAAGAGCAAGCGAAAAAGATGAATTAACCTTTAAAGTAAATGTTACTTCAATTATTGCTCAAGGTAGAGATACAGAAGTACTTGCTAAAAATCCAACTGGCAATGAAAACTTTAAAATTATGATTCGAAATGATGATAAATTTGAATTAGGTTTAAACTATTTTAAAGTTAAACCTAATAAGATTTATCTTTTTGATAAAGAAAGTGGACAAAGGATTTAGTTAAGATGAACACTAAAAATAACTACAAAGCTTGGATTTATTTAGCGCCTTCTTTAATCCTTCTTATTGTTTTCGCTCTTTATCCTTTACTTGATACTTTTTATATTTCTTTTTTAAAGGATTATAACTATCTTACAGGGGAAAGTAATGGATTTACTTTAGAAAACTATGAAGCACTTTTTGGGATAATTCCTCCTCCTGATTATATAGCTGGTATTAGTGGACCTATTAAAGCTTTTTTTCAATATGCTCTTCCTAATACATTATTAATTACTTTTGTAACCGTACCTATTTCAATAATTCTTGCTTTAATTATTGCTGTTTTAATTAATTCAATTAAAGTATGTCAAAGATTTTTCCAAACTTTATTTTTCACCCCATATGTTACTAATATAATCGCAGTAGGAATGGTTTTTGGCGTAATTTTTTCTCATGAAGGATTATTTAATGCAATCTTTAATTTAGATACGTATTGGATTGAATCAACTTCTGAGACTACTTATTGGAACGCAATGTTCGTTATTTTCTGCGATGTTATTTGGTATCAATTACCTTTTAAAATTTTAATTTTTGTCGCAGGTTTGCAAGGAATTTCTAAAGAATACTATAATGCAGCTAGAATTGATAGCGCTTCAAGATTAAAACAATTTTTTAAAATAACCGTACCATTACTATCACCTCAAATCTTTTATATTTCTGTTACTTCTTTTATAAATGGTTTTAAAGAATATCAATCTATAGTAGGACTTTTTGATAGAACTGGCACCGAGCTTGGGTCATACAATTTGTATACAGTTGTTTATTTTGTTTATGATCAAGTGAATTCCGTAAATGGTGGTGAGTCTATTAGATATGCTTGTTGTGGCGCTGTTGTTTTATTTTTGATTATATTGCTGTTTACTTTATTACAATTTTATATTTCTAAAAAGAGGGTTCATTATTAATGGAAAAGTTTGAAAGTATTTTAGATAGTGGATCAATTTTAAATCAAGAAAATGAAATTGAATTTGTTATTGAAGGATTTAATTCTGACGTTAAAAAGACGACTAAAAAAGATAAAATTCTCCATATAATTTTTCTGGTTTTTTGTTATTTATTTTTAACATTTTTTGCCGTAATTATGATGATTCCTTTTTATTGGATGATCCTTTCATCTTTAAAAACGGAAGTTATCGGTACTGAGTTTGTTGGCTTAAATAATGACTTTTTTATTGCTCTAGACCAAATAGCACGGGAAAATTATTCAATTATCTTTGATCCTGAAATTTTTGATTTCTTCAAATATCTCGGAAATACCTTGATTGTGATGATAATTTCTACGCTTGGTACTTTTTTTGTAACTATTTTTGCTTCGTTTGCTTTTGCTAGGCTTCAATTTAAAGGACGTGATGCCACATTTTATTTATATTTAGTTACAATGATGATTCCTAGTGAATTATTTGTAACAACTAATTACATTCAAGTTTATCGTTATGGATTATTAAATTCTCAATGGGGAGTTTATTTTGCGATAATGTTGCCGTTTATTGTAAATGTGTTTTACATATATCTTTTGAATGAAAGCTTTAAACAAATTCCTAACGAATTATATTTGGCTGCTAAAATTGATGGAAAAAGTGATTGGAAATATTTATGGAAAGTTATGATTCCAATTGCTTCGCCAACGTTAATAACAATAATAATTTTGAAAGTCATTTCTACTTGGAATGCTTATGCTTGGCCACAAGTAGCAACAATAGGAAATTCTGATTATACTTTAATTTCTGTTGCTATTAGAGATATTGCAAAGTTTGTTTATGTTCAAGTTGGTAGACAATTTACGCTTCAATCTCTTCAAATGGCAGCAACAGTAGTTATTACTTTCCCATTAGTTCTTTTGTTTATAATTTTTAGAAAATATATTATGAACGGAACAAGTAGAGCAGGAATAAAAGGATAACTATAAATTTATTAATTCTTTACAATATCTTAATTATATTGTTTATTGATATTATGCTATATTATTTAGGTATTTAAGTAGGAGGAACAAATTTTAATGAAACTTAAATCAAAATTATTAATGCCTGCTCTTCTGTTAGGGGCATTAGTAGCAACATCTTGTGGAGACGGTACTCAACAACTCGGAGATAGTTTGGCAGATGGTCAAGATGTAACGATATCTTTCTATACTAATATTTATACTGACCAAGAAGTTCAATTAATGAATAATATTGTTTCGGCTTTCGAAGATCAATATCCTAATATTACTGTGGATTGGTCAAAACAAGGACAATACTATCAAGTTCATGATAAGCTCACTCAACTTTTAACTACTCCAGATAGACTTCCAAATATGGCTGTTTGCTATCCAGATTATGTCGTAGAATACATGGCAAATCCTGATTTAGTTTTAGACATGACTCCATATATGTCAAACGAATTATTTGGATTGGGTCATGATTATAATAATGATGGTTCACATGAAAAAGATACTGTAGAAGATGATATGAACCAACAATTCCTTGACGAGGGAAGAAAATATTCTACCGAAGGAACATATTCTTTACCTTGGTATAAAAATAGTGAAGCTCTCTTTTATAATTATGATGTTTTAAATAAGTACATTGGCAAAAACAATTATAATCTTACAAACTGGGAAGACATTATTGATTTAGCTCGTAAGCTTATTAAAATGGACGATATCGAAGTTTATGATTCTATTTATAATGGAGAAACAGGAGAAAGTTATTTTGCCCCAAGCACTATTCAATGGCAAAAAGGTGTTGTAACACCAATTGGATATGATTCAAACGATAATTTATATATTACCTTTTCCGAAATGATGGGTGTACCTTATACAGGGAACACAGATTTAAATGGGGACGGAAGAATTAATAAAAGTGAAGCAATCCTTTTCTATGATGAGAAGACCCAACAAGCAGATCCTGATGCAGTTAAAATGGTCGAAATGTTAAAAGGGCGGTATGACGAAGGCTTAATCACAACAACGGAACAACTTTGTAAAGTTGTAAACAATGCTGACGATGGAATTTGGAATTATTTTCAATATCATCAACAATCTTTAGTTTATATTAATGGAAGTAAGAATTCCCAATATTGTTCTTATGATTCATTTAGAGGAGATGCTTTGCCTACACCTGCAATTGATCATGGAATGATTGAAGATGGTCATATGAATGACAAGAATATTAAATCTAAAGCAATGTCTCAAGGTGCAAATATAGTTTTCTTCGATCAAGGCGATGCAGAAAATCAAGCTTCTTGGTTATTCTATAAATTCTTAACAAACACACAAAATTCTGCTGAAACTGCTGTTGTTATGAATTCAATGCCAGTAAGAAGTTCAAGTTATGATACAGCAACATTTAAAGGAGCTACAGCAAATTTAGATAAGTTCCCAGAGAATGCTCCTACTTTTGCTCAAGAAGAAAATAATCCAGGACATTATTATGTAGAAAATGATGAAGAAGGAAACTCTGCCGCTGAAGATAACACAGAATATTTAGCATCAAAGGTTTATGAAATTTATGATGAATATGCTGCGAATGGCCAAACATTTATTGCTCCTGTATCTACTTTCTCATCTAATGCTCGTACAGCTGTAAGCAATTTATTATTGAATGTTTTCAGCTCAAATGCTACAGGAGATCAATTAACATCCTATATTAAGGATCAATTTAAAGTAGCTTACGATAATTGCTAATTTAAATTCAAAGACCTTATAAGTAAATAATCTTATGAGGTCTTTTTTTGATATAATTCTAATTAATAATGGAAAAAGAAGAGCTAAGGAAACTAAAAGAAACAAAAAATATCGGCTTAACTTATCTTGTGTTAAGTATTATTTTTTTAATTCTTTTTACCTGCTTTATACCTTTAGCTATTGTAGTGAGAAGAAGAGTCGCATATTTTATGTTTTATTCAATAGAGGCTATATTTGCATATATTTTTGCCGCTTGTTTTCTTATATTTTTAACTTTAGCAATTGTTATGTTTTTAAAATATAGAAAACAAATTAAGGAATAAAGAATCCTCGGGGAAACTCTAAGAATTTTTTCTTTTAAGTGAAGAAATACTATATAATACTCTTATGCAAAATAACTTCAAAACATTGATTAGTAGTTTTAAAGAAAAAAGAAATTTAGGTCTATCTGCCGGTATAGTTGGTTTTATTTTTATAATTATATCTTTATTTCTTATTCCTTTAATGAAAGAAGACACCAGAAAATTTGGTGAAGATGTAATTATCTATGATTATTTTGCTATGACTATTTTCCATATATTTGTTGTTATTGGCATTTTGCTTTTTATTGCCGGAGTAATTTTAACAATTATTTACTTATTAAAAGCAAGGAAAGTTATTATAAATGAAAATCAAAATTGAGCACTTAGAAAAAATATACAAAGCTGAACCAAGTAAAAATATTGCTGAAACTATTGCAGTAAATGATTTTAATCTTGATATTAATGATGGTGAACTTGTTGCTCTTTTAGGTCCATCAGGTTGTGGTAAATCAACAACTTTATATATGATTAGTGGACTTATTGATCCAACTGGAGGGAAAATATTTTTCGGTGAAGATGATGTAACTAGCTTAGCTAGTGAAAAAAGAAGTATTGGTTTTGTTTTTCAAAATTATGCTTTATATCCTCATATGAATATCTTTAAAAATATTTCTTTCCCTTTAACTAACTTAAAAATTAATGCTTATTTATATTCTTCCAAAATGGTAAATCTTTTAAAAATTAAAAAGATTATTGATGAAGATTTAACAAAAGTTAAAGAGTTAACTGAAAAAGCTAAAGAGGACAAAAAGATTAATCGTTTTAATTTAGTTAATCTTTTTAAGAAAGAATATAAACTTTCAAAAAGAGGAAGTGAAAGTTTATATTCTTTAATTATTAAATATGATTTTAATAAAGAGGAAATACTTAAAGCCATTGATAATAAGATTTTAACTTTAAAAAAGATACAATCTATATTTAGAAGAAAACTTGATGAAGAAGGATTCTTTCTTTCATTAACTAATGAAAGAATAAAGCGCATAAGAAAATTATATAAAGATGAGATTGATGTTTTAGTAAATGATGTTGCTAGAATTGTAAAGATTGATGAATATCTAGAAAGAAAACCTAGTGAGTTAAGTGGTGGTCAACAACAAAGAGTAGCTATTGCTAGAGCACTAGTTAAAAAGCCAAAAGTCTTACTTTTAGATGAACCATTATCTAATCTTGATGCTCGTTTACGAATTGAAACAAGAGAAGAAATTAGACGAATTCAAAAAGAAACTGGTATTACAACTATTTTTGTTACTCATGATCAAGATGAAGCGATGGCTATTGCTGATAAAATGGTTGTTATGTCGATGGGTGAAATTCAACAAATTGGTAAGCCTCAAGAAATATATAAAAATCCTACCAATTTATTTGTTGCTAAGTTTTTAGGTGTTCCTCCAATCAATTTATTTAAAGGGATGATTAAAAATCACCATCTCTATATTGGGGAAGAACTAGTTATTGAAAACGAAATTAAAACTGATGATAAAGAAGTAGTTGTTGGTATTCGTCCAGAAGCTTATGAGCTTGTTACAACTTGCTCTAAAGTTGGATTAACATTAAAAATGGAAAAGATATTTAAAGCGGGTAGAGATTTAACTTTAATATCTTCTTCTAAATATGCACTTAACGAAATTAAACAAATTCTAGATAGTGATACTAAGGGGATTGAAGGGGTAAATAGATTTACGATTAATATAGAGCGTTTATTTATCTTTGACGCTAAAACAGAAAAAAGAGTTGAGTTTTAAAAGGTTTTTGTAATAATTATGGAAAATAAACATATTTTTGCCCCAAAGCTTTATATCAGATTTTTCAGCTTTTTAGTTGATGCTTTATTGTTTTTTATACTGACATTTATTTTGACATTTTTTGTTTTTAACAACGTGTTTTCACCAACAGAATATAATAAATTATTGCAAGAAACTCTTGTATATAGCAATTTGTATGTTTTAAATGATAATAATGTTTATAGTCAACTTAATAACGGAACAGTCGAAGAATATAAAGATATAGTTGAAAGTTATTATTTAACTTTTGAAGATCGTTCAAATGATGAAAATGATAAAGTTAATTACTTCGAAAGTGATTTTTATAAAGAGCATGGAGGCATAAGAAACCCTTTAACTATCGAAGAATATAATGAAAAGATTTTGATGGCCGGAGAAGAAGAATCTTATTTTGAATATGATGTAGAAAATGGAGTAATAGATAAAACTAAATTAGCAGTTATTAAACCTACATACTTAAAAGAAAATTATGAAGAACAAACACTAGAGTTTGTAAGTGATGATTACAAAGGTGCTTTTATTAGTTTTTACACAAGTCAGTATAAAAATTGTTTTACTGATTTGTATAATGACCAATTTTATGTTGATGCTAGAAATGAGATCAATAGATTATCGCAAAATAACTTAGGACTTTCTTGTTTAATTCCATCTGTTTTAATTTATTTTATAATACCTTTTTTTAATGTAGGCAATAAATCTATTGGTAGAACGATTTTTAGATTAGGACTATGTAACATGGATGGCTTTAAAATTAAAAGTTATCAGGTTGCAATTCGTGCTTTGCCAAGTCTAATATTATCTATTCTTCCTTTTTTCATTGGAGATTTAATGATTCTTTTGTCTATATGTTTTGGTTATATATTAATTAGTGCTTGTTCAACTATTATTGTTTCTGATAATGTTTCTGTTGTTGATTTTATATCAATGACTAGAGTTGTAGACTTAAAAACATCAAAAATATTTAGAAACAGTGACGATTTAAAGGAAAAAGAAGACCTTATTTATGGAGATTAAAGACATTAAATATGCCAATCTAGGCCGAAGGGTCTTAGGAATTATATTAGATTTAATATTTTTTATAATTCTTTTATTGTTCTTTTATTTGCCTGTTGTAGAAGGTTATGTTGACATTGGTTTTCACAATACTCAAGTATTAAATGATGTTAAAGCTTTACAAGTATATTCAGGCTTGTTTGTTGATAGAAGTGAAGAGAGTCAAGAACCTTTAACTAACGTCAGCCTTATTGGTCGTGAAGAATTAACTGACGAAAATAATTACTTTACTTTTGATTCTTATAAAGTTTATCTAAACGCGACTTACAATTTTTATACTAACAAAGATTTATCTTTTCATAATGAGCTTTTAGAAATGATATTTTCAAAAACAGATATTAGTGATTCCGAACTTAATTATTGGTTCAATACCCAAGTTTTAAACATTGATCAAAGTTTAGATTATGATGTCTATTATCTTGAGAATGATGATTTATATTCCTCACCATTAAATGATAATTGCAAAGTCAAAGAAACCATAATTTTTAAGGGTGAAACTTTTACTAAAACTAGTGATGACAATCGACAAAATCAAGAATATATTTTGGCTTCAATCAAAATTTTTAGTGATACTCTGGATTTTCCTGGAACATATCAAGAAGCTTTGCTTCATTTAAGGAATACTGATGAATATTCAAATTATTATCTTCAGCTTGAAAGAATATCTCGTTATGAAGCTTATATTGCAATTGCGATAAGTGGTTTGATATATTTTTTAATTATTCCTTTGTTCTTTAAAAATGGGGAAACTTTTGGAATGAAAATAGTACATGTTGGGTTAGTTAATTCGCTAGAATACCAAGTTTCTAAACCACAAGTATTTTTAAAAAATTTCTTCATTTTAGCGGAGATTTTTGTGGGAATATTTACTTTTTTCTTAGTTTTCTTGATCGATTATATTGTAATGATTTTTACAAAACGTCATAGATCTTTTAGTGATTTAATTGCGGCGACTGTTGTTATTGATACAAAAACCAGTGTGTGGTTTGTTTCTCGAAGTGTAGAAGAAAAACTGATTTCTCAAATCGAAGAAAACCTAAAAAAGAGTAATCTTGGAATGGATGAAAATGATGAAAAATACGATTAATATCATTATATTTGGAAATTTTAGCAAAATACTAAAATGTCAAATTAAGTATTTTTTATTGAATTCATTTTTGATATAGTAAAGATACACATAAAAAAAGGATTTTGTTATGGAAGTAAAAATTGAAAACTTGGTAAAAATCTTCTCAGGAAAGAAAGGTGCAAAAACTGTAGCAGTTAACAACATGAACTTCGATATTCCTGATGGGAAATTATGCGGCTTACTTGGGCCATCTGGATGTGGGAAATCAACAACACTTTATATGATTGCTGGTTTACACAATGTCACAGAAGGAAAAATTTGTTTCGGTGACGAAGAAGTCACAAATCTTCCTGCTGAAAATAGAGGTATCGGTCTTGTTTTCCAAAACTATGCTCTTTATCCTCATTTCAATGTTAGACAAAATATCATGTTTCCACTTGATAATGTTAGACCAAAGCTTACCTATGATGAAAAATGTGCAATCGTTTTAGAAAACGCAAAGATTGTTCATATCGAAAAACTTCTTGATAGAAAACCAAAAGAATTATCTGGTGGTCAACAACAACGCGTTGCTATTGCTAGAGCTTTAGCAAAAAGACCACGTGTTTTACTTCTTGATGAACCTTTATCAAACTTAGATGCACGTTTAAGACTTCAAACTAGAGAAGAAATTAAACGTATTCAAAAAGAAACTGGAATTACAACAGTATTCGTTACTCATGACCAAGAAGAAGCTATGTCAATTAGCGATTTTATTGTTGTCATGAGAGATGGTATTGTTCAACAAAAAGATGAACCTCAAAAAGTTTATGATGAACCAGCGAATTTATTTGTCGCCAAGTTCCTTGGAACACCTGCCATTAATGTTTTTAAAGGCGAAATTAAAAATGGTGTTTTATATATTGCTGGCAATAAATTATCAGATAATCCTGAATTAAAGCATGTTCATATTGAAGAATTAACTTGTCCACATTGTGGTGCTATTGTTCCACATAATGCAAAATATTGTAATATTTGTGGTGCTAATATTAGAGAAGGTGGTGCAATTGTTAAGAGAAAAACAAGTGGTAAAGAAGAACAAGTTATTTATAACTTACAAAAATCAATTTCTTATACCAAAACCGGCAATAAAGACATTGATAAATTAGTTATTAAGTTTAAAAAGACATTCAATAAATTTGATTCTGCTAATATCGTTAATAAATTTGAAGAACTTTTACCTAGCATAACTGATGAAAAAACTTTATTAATCGCTCAAGGTGAAGTAGTTAAAGCAAGAGCACTTGAAGCTGTCCAAAATGTTGAAGCAGTTAACGATAGCGTTAAGTCTGTTATTGACGCAGCTAAAGAAGATATCAGAAATTGTAACAATGCTTATACAAAAGAAGGTCAAAATAGAATCAATTCTTTAGTTAGGAAGATTAATAACGCTAATGTAGTCTATAATATTGCACAAAAAGTTGACTCCTTATATCAAGAAAGTGATTGGGAAGCTACCAAGAATATTAAAAAGACACAAGAGGATATTATGTATCAAATTAATGATATTGATAGCCCTGAATCAAAAGAAATGGTTGAAAAGATTATTCAAGGTCTTGAAAAGAGACTTAATCCTGAAAGATCATGTCAAATTGGTATTAGACCTGAATCATTTAAGTTAGTTGAAAACGGACCTATTAAAGTCAAAGTTGAAAATATTGAACATATCGGTAGAGATATCTCAGTTATTGGTGAAGTTGAAGGATTAGAAGAAGGAAGTGTTAAGATTATCATCTCTAATGAACTTCTTAAAGACTGTGAAGGAAAAGAGTACTTATATTTCGAGCCAAAACGTATCTATGTTTTTGAAGATACTGGTGAAAGAATTTTATAATTAATAGTTTGGTGATTTTATGTTTAAGAAGAAACAAGGTCCAGAAACAGAAAATAACGAAGTAAGTTCTAATTCAAACTTTGGCAATAAGCTAACAAATTTTTTCAAATCAGCTTATAACAAAACTGTAAAGGTTTGTAATAATGCTTATATTCGTTTAAGACATAGAGGACACGAAGAAAGTTATTATTATAATTCTGATGGCACGGCTAAATTTGATATTAATCGTACATTAGAAACAAAGAAACGAAAGTTCCATATGAATCAAAATCTTTTGGCGCTTTTAGTTTTAATTCCTGCTTTCATCTTTATTATTGTTTTTATGATCTACCCAATCATAAACTCATTTATTATTGCATTTACTGAAGATTTTACCTGGGTTGATGGCAGTGGATCATTTGCTATTTCAAATATTATTAATGGTAATAGTGGACATTGGGAAGATATGTCTGCCGTCGGTGGAGATGGTATGGTATGGGTAGAAGGAAAATATCCTACATCATTTGGATTAGGCAATTTCTTCTATTTATTCCAAGATACAACTTACTCTATTAATTTATTCGGACAAAATATTGGAACTTCATTATTTATAAAGAGCCTTTGGAATACTTTTGAACTTGTTATTATTGAAGTCCCATTAACTATTATTGTTTCATTATTAATCGCTTATTTTATTCATAAAATTAAATTTTTACGTGGATTTTTCCAAATTATATTCTTCTTACCTTATGTTACAAATACAATCGCATTAGGTATGGTTTTCAATTTACTTTTTGGATCTAATACTAGTGGAGCCATTGGAGGCGGACTAGTAAATACTTTATTGAACTCAAATCAACAATGGATTTCTTCTGGCGCTCCTAGATGGGCTCAAGGTGTTGCTATTGTTACATATGCACTTTGGGATGGTTTAGCATTCAAGATTCTTGTTTTCTTAAGTGGTTTATCAACAATTGATAAACAATATTACGATGCCGCAAGAATTGATGGCGCAAACTCAACTACAATATTTAGAAGAATTACTGTTCCGCTTTTATCACCACAGATTTTATACATTACAATCACATCATTTATTGGTGCTTTCAAAATGTATACAGGTGTTAGAGCTGTTTACCAATCACAATCAACGTATTATTTCGGTGGCGTTCAAGGTGTTGAATGGATAACCGTTGTTGGTTATTTATATCGTGATATGAAAGAGGTCAATCCTTTAAACCCAGGTTATGCTGCGGCAGGAAGTATTGTTCTTTTGATTATTATTCTTCTTATTACTATGGCTCAATTTGCTGTTAGTAAGAAGAGAGTTCACTATTAAGGAGATAATTTATGGCAAAAAAAGCTATTAAAACAGAAGAAGAATTATTACCTTATCTTGATAGTGCTAAGCAAAAATTATTAGAAGCCTCACAAAAAAAGGCTAGTTTTATCAAAGAAGATGATTATGGGGTTAGTTCAAAACAAAAAGTTTTAACTAAAACTATCGTCACTCAATTTTTGATGTATATTTTCTTAATTATCTTTGCTTTATTTATTATTATTCCTTTCATTTTCATGATTTCCACCTCGTTTGTTAGTGATAACACTTTTGATACTAATCTTTCGAATGGAAAAATCACACTTTTACCAATACCATTTACTTTCAATAACTATATTGATGTCTTTGCACCTACATATGTTGATAATTTAGGAAATGTACAAGAAAAAACTTCCTTCTGGATTTATTTCTTTAATACATTTATTTCAGCATTTGGTTCAATGATAGTTACAGTCGTTACAAGTGTTTTAGTTGCCTTTGCTAGATTAAACTTTAAAGGTAAAAACGCTTTATTCTTACTCATTTTAGCCACAATGATGATTCCTGGCGAAATGATGATTATTACAAATTATGCTTTAACTAAAGAATTAGGATGGGAAAATACTTTTTATGCCTTGATTTTTGTTCATGGTGTTAGTGTTTTCTATATATTCTATTTGCGTCAAACATTCCAGCAAATTCCTAATGAATTATATTTAGCAGCTAAAGTTGATGGTTATACTGACTTTAAATATTTACTTAGAGTTATGATTCCAATTGGAATGCCAACCATTGTTACAATTATTATTCTTTCCCTTATGGGCGGATGGAATTCATATATGTGGCCTACTCTTGTAGCGAATGGTAAGACTCAAAATGATCCTATCTTTGGTACAGGATATGATATTCGATTAGTTTCTAACGGCTTAATGTCTATATTCCAATCCGAATTCTCAGATAACCAACCAGGTAAAATGGCTGGTTCTGTTGTTACAACCTTACCACTTTTCGTAATCTTTATTATTTTCCACAAGTATATTATGAAAGGTGTTTCAAGGAGTGGTATTAAAGGCTAATCTTGCATTTTGCAAGTTAGATATATTTATTTGTTCAGTAGGAGGATTTTTATGAACAAAAAATTGAAGTTATTAGTTATACCAGTTGCTGCTATGACTTTAGCAAGTTGCAGCAATACTACTGGCGAAGGCGGTGGAGGAGCGACTACCACAATTCAAATGTGGACTGGCTTCGGACAATCAATGACAACTCAACTCGAGACTATTTTAGAAACGTATAGTTCTGAACATCCAGGAATTGATGTTGTTCATACTGGCCAAGGCGGTTATGACAACTTATTAGCAAATATCGTTGGCTCTGTTTCTACAAGAACTTATCCTAATATTGCAGTCGCTTACCCAGATCACATGGCTCAATATCAAGAAAGTGGAATCTTATTTGATTTAACAAACTACATCGCTCAAGATGGAGTCGATTTAGACAAATATTACCAAAACTATTTAAGAGAATGTCAAGAAATCGTCGATGGAAAAACTTTAGGTCTTCCATTTAACAAATCAACCGAAGTTTTAACTACAAACCAAACTTTTGTTAACCTATTAATACAAATGACAGCCAATGAAACTGGCGAAAATAAAATTACAGCCGTTCCAACAACCTGGCAAGAAGTAGAAACATTTGGTAAAGCAGCTTTAAGAATTTTAGAAAACACTGGAGCTTTTAATAAAGTTATCGGAACAGACGCAAAAGTTTATGCTGATGCTGCAACTGCAGGAAAAGCAGGAGTAGACGTTGCTATTGATTTAAGTTCAGTAGATAAAGCTTCATTTAGAGTTCTTTCTTACGATTCACAAGCTAACTTCTTTATTACAGCAGTTAGACAATGGGGTGGAACTTATACCTCTGTTGAATCTCTTCCAAATGGAAAAACTCAAGGTTATATGGAATATAAATCTGAAGAAACCGTTGAAATGTTTAATTTCTTCTATAGATTATTTAATGAACAAATTATCGGTATTCCTTCTGATTTTAACGAGTCAAGTTATACTTCAACACCATTTAAAGCTTTCAAAACAATTTTCACAATTGGTTCAAGTGCTGGTGTAAGTAACTGTGTTCCTGCAAACGACGGATTACAATTTGATATCACTATTAACCCAATTCCATATAATGCTGATAAACCAGATTGCAAATATGTTATTTCTCAAGGTACAAACTTAGTTATGTTTAGAAATACTGATGAAGTTTCTAGAACTGAAACATGGAATTTATTAAAAGAATTATCATATGATCCTGAAACAAACGCTCAATTTGCTAAACAAACTGGTTATATTCCTGTTACAAAAGATGCATATAATTCCACAGCATACCAAGAATATCTTAAAGATACTTCTTTAACTGGAACAGCAAAGACTATGAGAGATGCAATCTCTACTAACTTTGATGTATATCTTGCTGATAATTCAAGTTGGATTCAATTCGTCGATCCAGGATTCGTTGGATCAAGTTCAATCAGAGCTAACGTTGGTACAATTATGACAATGGTCAGAGATGCTGGCCCTGATGACTTAGGTAATAATCCAGACGCTTACTGGAATGCTCAACTTGATACTTGGTACAACTTAAATCGAAACAATATTAAAAAATAATAGGTAGTTCATGAGATTTAGTAAGTTTAGAAAAATACCAATTATTGCCGTAACATTCGCAAGCTTGTTTACTATAGCAGCTTGCGATACCGGCTCTCAAACTACAGAAGTTTGTGGAGATGATGTAGAAGTAGCTACACCTGTTACTGATTCTTTTAAGTTGGATATAGACTATTCAACTCCTAATTTTGTTGATGCAACAAGTGGGATTGCTATTACCACAGCAACACCTGTCACCTATACTGATGGCGATACTGTAAGTTTTAATGTTGCTGAAGATACAGAGTTTCCTATAAGAATAAGATTTTTAGGGGTTAATACTCCAGAATCAACTGGAGCAATTCAACCTTGGGGAATTAAGGCTAGTCATTTTACTAAGTCAAAATTAAGAGGAGCAACTGAAATTGTTCTTGTTAATGATATTACTCAATATGGAAAATACGATAATACTAGTAGTCAAAGATCACTAGGTTTTGTATGGTACCGACCAGGTGAAAACGAAGATTTTAGATGTTTAAACCTCGAGCTTGTTGAACAAGGTTATTCAACAAATCAACTTGCACAATATTCGTCAAATCTTCCTACTTATTATGATGCTTTTAAGCAAGCCGGGGATAATGCTAAAGCCGCTGGTCTTAGAGTAAATGGACAAAATGACTGTGATTTTGATAGCAGTGGTGAAGTTGTCGAAACAACAATTGCTAATGCTAAAGAAAATTTTGATGAATTAGGTGTTCAAGACGATACTGCAAATAGCGGTAAGAAGTTAAGAATCACTGCTCAAATCATTGCTAAGAGTGGATATAATTTCTATTGTAGAGATCTTTTCCAAGCAGAAGATGATGAAATCAAATCAAGCATTTATGCCTTTACCCAATATAAATCTATCGATTTAGAAGTTGGTTATGTTGTTCAATTCTATTGTAAAATTACAAAGTATTATGGGAATTATCAATTAACCGACATCGAAACAAATACTCAAAATAATTTATATCCTTTTAAGTATATTGCTAGAACACAAGAAGAATGTGAAGCTCTTGGATATGATTACAATGTTGAACCTTATTATGTTGATCCAACCACCATTAATAGTGATGATGATTTGATACCATATGAAGGTAACTTATTAAAGATGACCTTAAAGATTAACGATAGAGAAGATTTTTATCGTGTTTCTCAAACAGCATCTGGCGATACAGTTTATACAATTTATACAACTTGTAATGGGCACGATTTAGAGATTAGACTTCAAAATCATTCCTTCTTTACTAGTGAAAGTACAATTAAAAGTGTTTTTGAACCAGGAAAAACATATGATGTTACCTGTTTACTTGATGCTTTCCAATATGAAGGCGAAGAAAAGGGCTATCAATTAACGATTCCTGGCTTCAGAGCAAGTCAACTTTTGACTTATATAAGTGAACATATTGAAAATAATTAAGGAGAAAAACCAATATGAAAAAGAATAAATTTTTAGCTCTCGTATTATCTGCTGGTGTCGTTTTCTCATTAGCTGCTTGTGGTGATACTACTGATGTACCAGGGCCTGGTGATGTAACTGAAACTTGGACTGATCAACAAATCGCAGATGCTGCAATGAATAGCGCAGCAGCTTTAACTACTAATTCAGCTGCTCCTGTAAGAGACTCTACAAATTATGGTGACTCATTCGTTAATGAATTACAATCAATGTCCGGTGGTTATTTAATTGCTGCTGATAGTTATAAAGTAGTTAGTGATGTTTCTTTAGAATATACTGTTTCACTTTCTTGGGAATTTGATTCTACATTGTTTGCTTCAACTAAGGATGGTGCAAACGAAAGACTTATGCCTATTTGGGACGCTATTGATGACGGAACTTCAAAAGTAACTGTTGTCAAGGGTACGGCAACATATAATGGAACAACTTCTAGTTTAAGTTATAATATTACTTTAACTGATAATGTCAAAGTTAGTTCTATTGAAGATATGCCAACTTCCGGTATGGTTGCAGTTCGTGGATATGTTACTTCAAAAATTATGGGTACAAATGATTCCCCATATGGTATTTATGTACAATCTGGTGATTACGGATTTATGATTTATCAGCCAAAGGCTGCTGATTATAAAAAATATGAAATTGGTGATTGCATTCAAGTTAATGGAACTTCTTCACCATACAATGGAACTAGACAAATCACAGGAGGAACTTGTGTTATTACTCCTTTATCAGGTACTCTTGCAGAGGAAGTTGCTGAGCCAAATATAGTTGAAATTGGTGATGCAGGATTAATCAGCGAAGATACATATGCTGCTATGTCTAAAATGTCTGGTATCAAAATTACTGCCGCTTATGATGTTCCAAATATCTTTGATGGTAAGACCACAGAACATGGTTATGTTTACGCTGAAGGTCTTTATAAAGGTAAAAAGGTTATTCTCTATACTGATAGATATAACGGCGATGCAGATGCTAAATTAGAATTTTATAACAAGTTAAAAGAAGCAGCAGATAGTAATGGCGCTAAAACTATTACAATGATTGGTGCACAAGCTAAAGCAAAGACGGCCAAGGTCGAAGGTGAAGGCGAAAATCAAGAAACAGTTGATTCTACTAGTAACACTCCAGCTTTAATGTTAGTTGAAGGAGGAGAAGTAACAGTTAGTGATACAGCTTATGTTGAGACTGCAGCTGTTGATGTAACTTTAAGAGCTGATGTTTTTGTCGGAACAACCTCAGTTGCAACTGCAAAAATAGAAGGACAAGATGCGGCCGAATTTAATTGGTCTAGCTCTGATGAAAATGTATTTACTGTTGATGATAAAGGTAATGTTACAGGTGTAGGCGAAGGCCGCGCAATTCTTACAGCTACGCTTAAAACTGATGAAAATGTTAAAGGTTCGATCAGAATTCATGTTGTTAAATCCGAAGATGAACTTCCTTATGCACCTAATACTTCGGTTTCTACCGTGTTAGAAGTAGAGAATAATACAAAAACTGCTTATCTTGTAACCGGAAAAGTTAAAGAACTTGGAAATGGTAAGGACGCTGGTACAACTGGTGTTTTAGGTGATTACGGTGCTTACGGTAACTTAACTCTTGTTGATACAACTGATGAAAGCAAATCAATTCTTGTTTATGGTTTAAGTGGAGCTTATAGTGCACTTACATATGATAAAGGCACTGCTGAATATTCATTTAAAAACGCTAAAGACGCTAATACAAATGAATCAGTTAAAAATATTAAAGTTGGCGATACAATTACTATTTTAGCTATTAGAGCCGATTTTAAAGAAACAAAAGAATTAACTGGTGTTTTGATTAATAATAATAGCGAAAGACGTGTTGCTGATGAAATTGCAATCAGTGATATTGCTAATGCCGAACCTACTAATTCAAAAGGAACAAAAGTTCTTGAAGTTACTGGTACAATTAGCGGATATTACGGAGAAACTGCAACTAATTTTGGAGATTATGGTAATTTCTATTTAGCTGATGAAGAAGGCAATGAAATCCTTGTTTATGGTGCTACAGCCTCTTCTGGTGCTATTAAATGGGACGCAGACGAAACAACTTATTATTTTAGCAATCCAAAAGATTTTGCAACAAACGAAGTTACAAAGGGGTTGAAAATAGGTGATAAGGTTACATTAGATGTTATTACTGATATTTTTAAAGGAACAGTTCAAGTTAAAGGTGAAAATTTACGCCTCGCTGATGAAAGCGGAGATGTTGAAGAGCCAGAAGAACCAATAAATACTCTATTGTCATTGGATTTTACTGCTGAAAATGTTTTTGGGAACAAAGAATCATATAAAGGTTCTGAAACCGTAGAATATGATGGTGGTAACGTTTATTTATCAAATGGATGTTATAACACTAATGAAGATTGGGTTTCTTTATGTGTTGGTTCAAACAGTGCTAAGAATTTTACTGGTTTAGTAAAAGATGAAGTAGCAAAAGCTATTGATAGCACAGTTACTGAAGATACAAACCAAATTACTTATAATGGTGCAACTGCATATATTTCATCTCTTGATCTCAATTTTGATGTAGCTAATAACAAAGGTTTCCAATTCAAAGTTATTGATGGCAAAAATTTCAATGACAAGAATAATTTTGTTAAAGCATTCATTTTAGAATCAACTGATAACAGTGAAACCTGGAAGATTGCACAAGAAATTGATGGAACTTCTAATACTGTGACTTATAGTAAGGCAGAAGCTTCAAATTCCCGCTATTCAATTGTTTATTTAACAAGTTCTAATCTCGGACGTTTACCAATTGGACAAGCTAATTGGTTAGCTTAATTATTTCAAAACGTAATTTTTATAAAGGGGGCTAAGCCCCCTTTATTTAACAGAAAGGGTTATTATGAGAAAAAAACTAATTTTATTAGCTTTACCATTAGTAGTAGGCACAATTTCATTATCATCATGTGGTAGTAAGAAATTTGAATATAATATTGAACTTGAAGGACCTAATGATGGCGCCATTCATCTTGAAGGCACATCAGAAGGAGTTTATGATGAAGGCTATAGAATAAGTATTAAAGTTACCATTGATGCAGATGCTGGAGTAGTTTTTGATGGCTTTTATATAGACGATGAATTAGTAAATGCTTCTTCAACCTATGTTTTCAATTTAACCGCTGATACTACAATAACTGTTAAATATAGTGAAGCTAGTGAAGAAAATCCTGATGAGCCAAATGATCCTGATGATCCTGTAAACCCACCTATAGATGAAGATGAAATAGTTACAAATGCAACATATCAACATGCTTGGGTGAAAGATGATTTTACTTCAGATGGAGGGAGTACAAAAGAAATTAATGGTTTAATTTGGAATTATGATGCCTTGACTTATCTAGGATTTGATACTAGTAATGGTCGTGGTGTACAAATTGGCTCTAAAAATAACCCTCAAACAACACCTTGGAAATTATCAACTTCAATACCAGAAGGGGTTTATGTAACTGGCTATTCACTTGAACTGGCTAATGCTAGTGGTGGAGTTGGTACCTACGATATTAAAATAGGAGATTATTCTAAAACCGATGATTTTTCATATAAAGAGGCCACTGCAATAACCGATGAAAAAGTTAATAAGACTGGTGGTAGTTTTGAATTAACTCTTACTTCAAAATCTTTGGCTATGTATATTAACAATTTCGAAATTTATTTTTATGTTCCAGAGGGAGTAGATTTTGAGGTAAGTACTGATAATGGCGGAAGTGAGGAGCCTGACAATCCAGACAACCCACCTTCTAGTGATGATATTCCAGCCACCAAATACAAGCCAATTACTGCTGATGAATATTATAAAGATATTGATTTTAATCAAACTTCTGCAGAGCTTTTTGATAGTTTAAGTACAAAAATTAGCACAAATATTACTGCTTACTCATATGGAGAAGCTAGATATACTTTGCTTTATACAGATCAAGTTGTTGGTGATTCTTCCCATCTCTATAGTCTTTTTGATGGCGATAAATTAAATGCTAAATGGGACTATGGTGCTACTTGGAATAGAGAGCATGTTTGGCCAAAGTCAAAATTAGGAGTTTCTGAAGTTGGTAATAATGATACAAATATTGCTACTGACTTAGTCAATTTGAGAGCTTCATGTTCAAATGCAAATTCATCGCACGGCAACAAGTATTATGGCGATACAACAACTGAAGCGGCTTTTTTCCCAAATATATCTGGCGGTTTAAGTGGCAATGATCATAGTTATACTGGTGACCATAGGGGAGATGTTGCAAGAATTTGCTTCTTTATGGCATTAAGATATGATGATCAAATTTCTTTAAGTGATAATCCAAGTGGTTCTTATCAAATGGGATATTTGTCAACATTACTTAAATGGAACAAAGAAGACCCTGTTGATGAATTTGAAATTCAAAGAAACAATAGAATCTATGAATACCAAGGTAACCGTAATCCATTCGTAGACTATAGTGATTTGGCTGACAAATTATTTTAATGATTGTTATTTAGATATAAATTATGAAGAAAATTAGCTTATTATTTTTGCTTGTCGTTCCATTTTTAAGTTCTTGTAATTCAAATCAAATGCCAGATTTAGGCGAAAAAGTTGAATCGAGAACCCTTGAAATTTTTGCTCTAAATGATTTCCATGGTTCTTTTATGTATGATGAAGATCAAGAACAAACTGGTTTTTCTAAAATTGGAAATTACTTAATAAATGCAAAGGAAAGCGACCCTGAAAACACTTTTATTATTTCAAGTGGTGATATGTTTCAAGGCGGGCCTGAATCAAATATTACTCGTGGAGAAATTCTAATCGAAGCAATGAATGAAATTGGCTTTGATGCCATGACTGTTGGCAATCATGAATTTGATTGGGGTGAAGATATTTTAAAAGAAATGGAAAGTAAAATGGATTTTCCACTTTTGTGTATTAATGCTTTCTATGCAAATACAGAAAATAGACCTGAATATTTTTTACCATCCACTTATATAGAAAAAGAAGGAATAAGAGTTGGCATTATTGGTTCAATTTATCAAAATATAGCTTCCTCGATTTTACCTACAATTGCGAGTAAATATAACTTTGTTAACTCAATTGATTTAATTAAAGCTGAAGCAGAAAGATTAAGATATAGTGATTATTGCGATATTGTGTTGCTATCGACTCATGATGGTCAAAGTTCTGGATATTCTTCATTAGTTAATGAAAAGGACTCATCTGGAAATAATTATATCGATGCTTTATTACTTGGGCACGATCATGAAGCCCAAACTGGCTTTTTAGATTCAGAAAGTAAAGTTCCTTATGCCGAAGGAGCTTGTAATGGAGAGTATTTATCACATATTTCTTTAAATTTAAAGTTAGGCGACAATAATCGTTATTATGTTGATTCTAGCGAGGTAGAAAATATCGATACGTTTGATACCTTTAAAGATGATAGTCCAAAAATTGATGCTATCTACAATCAATATGCTGATGTAATTGAACCTATCAGAGATGAAGTGTTGTTCGAATTTGATGAAAGCGTGCCAGCATTAAAGTTTGGGGAATTTATCGCAAAATCATTACTAGATTATGTAAATAGTTTAAATAAAGGTTATACCGTTTCTTTAGGAGCAATTAATGCTGGAGAAGGTGTTAGAAGTGATGTACCGGCAGGTGTATTTACTTATGGTGATTTAATAAAGGTCTATCCTTTTGAAAACACTTTATGTATTTTAAAAATCAATCCTTCAGATTACATGTTTAGATATTACAGTAATAACTCTTTAATTAAAGCAACTTATAATAATCAAATGACTCCTGTTGTTAATGAAGATGGGTATGTTTATATCGCAACAATTGATTACATTGCTTATCAAATCGGTTATCCTAAGGAAGAGCTATTCTCATTCCCTGAACTTACATGTCGAGATATTGTTGCTGGAAATTTAAGAGAACTTAACGAGGAAGGAGGAAGTGTTATCTAAATGAAAAAGAAATTTATTTTACCTTTTTTACTTTGCGGAGCATTGTTGGTTGTTCCTAGTTGTGGTGAAACTGCTAAAGAGGATGATACAAATTTAGATGATAATAAGAATAATCAAAAGATGAAAGCTATTTTTGATGATGGTTTTAAGTCTTATTATTTAATTGGCGAAGCCTTATCATATGATAATTTAAGGGTTATTGATGCAAGAAATAGCAAAACTTTAAGCGATTATACAATAACACCTGAAGAAGGAACTATTGTTAATGAACTTGGAGATATTTCTGTAGAAGTTAGTAAAGATGGCTATCAATCATTCACTTTTGATGTCCACGTAGTTGAAGAATTACCTCCAGAGGAAGAAGAACCTGAATATACAACAATAGAAATTTATTCTATTAATGATTTCCATGGTTCTTTTATCGAAAATGGTGATAATGGCGAAATAGGAATGAGTAAGCTTGGTGCTTATTTAAAAGACCGTAAAGACGAAGAAAACATTGTTATTTCTGCTGGTGATATGTGGCAAGGTGGCGTCGAATCGAATTTAACTCATGGCAAAATAATTGTTGATGCGATGAATTATATCGGATTTGATGCGATGACGGTTGGTAATCATGAATTTGATTGGGGCTTTGATGTTTTAGAAGAAAATATTTCTAACATGGATTTTCCAATGTTAGCTGCTAATGCTATTGATAAAAGGACTGGCGAGGAATTTCCATATTTTGAACCTTATACTATTGTTGAAACTAAAGATTTAAAAGTTGGAATAATTGGCACTGGTGCAGAAAGCTTGCCTACTGATATAACTTATAGCGTTTCTCAATATTTAGAATTTAAAGGTCAAGTATCTACTGCAAAAACTTATAGTGATTACCTTAAAACAGAAGAAGATTGTGACTTAGTTATTTTAGCTGCTCACGATGGTGCAAGTTTTGATTATGGTCAAGAACCTATATTTTTCGAATCATTAACAGAAGTCAGTGGCGTAAGTGGAGAAAGATATGTCGATGCAATGTTTTTAGGACATGACCATGATACTAAAAGTGGAAAAATAAACGGGGTTCCATATGCTGAAGGTGGGTCTAATGGTAAAGGAGTGTCTCGTATTAGCTTTAGTTTAGTTAAAGAAAACGACGAATATAAAATCATTACTTCTAATGCTAATGTTATAAGCCCTTATTCCAGTGGCTATTTCAATAAAGAAGATTCTTATATTAATTCTCTTTTAGAAAAGTATGCCAATGAGTTAGCGCAAGCGGATAGAGTTATTTGCAGTTTTTCAGAAACAAAATCTAAAAATGAAATTCTCGAATTAGTTTGTGATGCAATGATTGCTTACGCAAATGATCCAAAACATGAATCAATTTTAATTGATGATCAAAAAGTTACTGCAGCTTTCCATAATACTGGTGGAGTTAGAGATAGCGCAGAATCTGGCGATTTTACATATCGTGATTTAATTAAAGTTTTACCTTTTGACAATACTTATTGCATTGCTAAATTAACTGATGGGCAATTCGACACCTGGAATAATAGTAGTAATTACTATAAAGGCTCAAAAGGAAGTGGCAAGTATACTTATGTTGCGACTATTAACTATCTTGCTGATAATCCTGACTATTCTCCAAGTGAAGAGGTATTTAATACTAATATTGTTATTCAAGATATTTTCATTGAATATCTTGAAGCTAATGATGGAAGTTTCTAACTAATAGAAATATTTAGATTAAAATCATTATTTTTAACAAATATTTGCGTAACTATGAGATAATATAAATATAAAAATAAGGAGGCAGAATAATGGCTAAAAAATTCTTTCAATTACCAAGATTAGCTCAAATAATCTTGCTCATCCTTCCAGTTGTTGGTTGGATTGTTGAACTTGTTATTAGATGGAGTGCAGTATTAGAAAAATTTACTTTGTTAAATCTTGTCGCAGCTTTAATCTATACTTTCTTGGGTTGGGGTATTGTTCTCCAAATCGTTGATATCATTTGGATTATACTCTTCAAACATTTATTCCTTACAAAAGCATAATTGTTTATCAAAAAAAGAATTTATTAAAAATACTTAGGGTTGACCTAAGTATTTTTTTAGCCGTGCTATATCTTAAACGATTCAAATAAAGCTTTATCTTTTTTACTACTAAGCAAAGGAAGAAGATAAGTGATGAAAGAATCATTAATGTTATCTTGAGTTTCGTTTAAATATGATAATGGAAGATATCTGACTTTATTAGCTACTTTAGAAATAGAAGTTAATGAATATTTTGCTTTATAGTTATTTCCTTTAACTATTCGATTTATGATAACGACTTTTTGACTTTTACCAACTAAAGCACTTTTTAAGGCAAAACTTGAAACTTTTATAGCTTCTTTAAGATCAATAGAAGAAGGAATGATTGAGTTGGCTCTTTGAAGAAGTGAAAGCTCAATATAACGAGTTTTATAACCTAACTCTTTATTAACTAAAGAAGAAAGGTAAACGCTAACTCCTCCTAGTTGAGTATGACCAAAAGTATCTTTCATTTCTTGCATTACACCTATTAATTTACTGTTTTTATCGCGAATGCCTTCTGAAACGCAAACTAGACAATGCCCCTTTTCTTCATATATTTTTTTAACTTTTTCTAAAAAAGAATTTGTATCAAAACTTACTTCAGGAACGTATATTAAATCAACTTTTGCTCCGTTTAATTCAGCAAGCTTACTAGAAGCGGTTAACCAACCAGTATCTCGGCCCATTATTTCAACAATATTGACTCGTCCCTTTAAATAACTGGCATCATCAAAATAAATTGAGCTAACAGCATTAGCTATAAATTTAGCGGCGCTAGGATAGCCAGGAGTGTGATCAAATTCCATTAAATCATTATCAATGGTTTTAGGTATACCGATTGCATATAATTCATAATTTACTTTTTTTGCATAGCGAGAAATCTTTAATATGGTTTCCATAGAATCATTTCCGCCATTATAGAAAAAATAACGTATGTTATATTTTTTAAAGATTTCAATGATTTGGTCAAATTTGTCTTTATCGCTTACCTCATCATTTAATTTAAAACGGTTACTACCAAAGGCAGCACCTGGAGTAGTAAGCAAAGCTTTTAAGTTTTTATCTTTAAGAGAAGTAACATCAATTATATCTTCCTTTAAAAGGCCTTCTATACCATAATGCATGGCAAATATTTTTCCGATTTTATCTGGATGTTTTTTAGCTTCTTTGATTAGACCATAAGCGGAAGCATTAATGACGCTAGTTGGTCCGCCACTTTGACCATAAAGGATGTTAAATATCTTTTTTTCTTCCATATTCAACATTTTATCAAGTAGCGAATCTATATTCAAAAATATCTACTAAATATCTACTAAAATTAACCATTTTTCAAAAAAATAAGATTCGTTAATTACAAAGAAAACGATAGTTGATATTATTCAAAGAGCATGAGGAAAAAACAATGATTAAAGCAATTAAAAAAAGAGATGGTAGGGTCGAAGATTTTAAAAAGGAAAAGATTAGTAAAGCTATTAGTAAAGCTTTTAAATCAGTCGACAATAAAGTTAATGAAGAAGAATTAAATAAGATCACTAGTAAAGTAGTTAACTCAATTGAAGAAGAAATGCCAACTGTTGAAGAAGTTCAAGATTTAGTTGAAAAGGCTTTAATGGAACTTGGTTATTTTGATTGCGCTAAAAGCTATATTCTTTATCGAAATAGTCGTAAAGAAAAAAGAGCAAATCGTGATGAAATAGCTTCTTTAATTACAACTTTAGATTTAAGAGCAACTTTAAAAGGAATTGAAAAAGATTTTAGTGAAGACGAGTATGATTTATCATATTTGCTTTCAAAATTTAAAAGTTTTCTTTCTAAAGAAACAAGTGAAGAAAGCAAGGTTAAAGCGTTAATTAAAGCAGCAGTTGAATTAACTAGTTTTGAAGCTCCTAAATGGGAATATATTGCTTCTAGATTATATATTTATTCGTTCAACAATGAGCTTAAGCAAATTCAAAAAGAATTAGGAATAACTTCTTTATATTCAAAAATCCAATATTTAGTTGATAACGAAATTTATGGAACATTTTTGCTAGAAAAATATACAAAAGAAGAAATTGATGAATGTGAGAAGATGATTGTTAAATCTAGAGATAGATTGATTAACTATTCTTCTTTTGAATTAATTTTGAAAAGATATCTAGCTAAAAATCATAATGGAATAGTCTTAGAAAGTATACAAGAAATGTGGCTGACCATTTCTATGCATTTAGCAATGAATGAAAAAGATAAGCTTTATTGGGTTAAAAGATTTTATGACTCTTTATCAAAACTTGAATTTACATTAGCTACTCCAACAATGGGGAATGCACGTAAACCATTTCATCAACTATCAAGTTGCTTTATTGATACAGTAGAAGATTCATTAGATGGTATTTTTAAATCAATAACAAATTTTGCCACTGTTTCTAAGCATGGTGGTGGAATGGGCTTATATTTTGGTAAAGTTAGAGCTAATGGTTCTACAATCCGTGGCTATAAAGGAGCGGCTGGGGGGATTATTAGATGGGTTAGAATTGTTAATGATGTTGCAGTAGCTGTTGATCAACTTGGGGTTAGAGCAGGAGCTGTAGCTTGTTATTTAGATGTTTGGCATAAGGATTTACCAGAGTTTTTACAAATAAGAACTAACAATGGTGATGATAGAATGAAAGCCCATGATGTTTTTCCTGCAATTTGCTATCCAGATTATTTCTGGAAATTAGCTAGAGATAATATTAATGCTTTATGGTATTTGATGGATCCAAAAGAAGTTTATGATGTAAAAGGTTATCATATCGAAGATTATTTTGGTAAAGATTGGGAAAATAAATATTTTGATTGCGTAAACGATGAAAGAATACACAAAAGAGAAATTCCAATTAAAGAAATTATACGCTTGATTATTAAATCGGCGGTTGAAACTGGTACACCATTTGCTTTTAATAGAGACTTAGTAAATGAAACTAACCCAAATAAACATAAAGGAATTATCTATTGTTCTAACCTTTGTACTGAGATTGCTCAAAATACAAGTGCAATAGGTGAAATTGAAAAAACTTCTATTAAATCAAAAGAAGGAGACGATATTATTGTTGAAAAGACAAAGTGTGGTGATTTTGTTGTTTGTAACCTCGCTTCGCTTTGTTTAGGTAATTTTGATGTAGATAACCAAGATACATTAAAAACGGTTGTAGAAACAGCAATAAGGGCTTTAGATAACGTTATAGACATTAATTTATATCCTCTTGAATACGCTAAACTTACAACGCAAAAATATCGTTCAATAGGACTTGGAGTAAGCGGATATAATCATTTACTTGCTAAAAAGAAAATCTATTGGGAAAGCGAAGAGCATTTAAACTATGTTGATTCTCTTTTTGAAAATATAAATTATTATGCAATTGAAGCTAGCAATAAATTAGCCATTGAAAAGGGTAAATATAGTTTGTTTGATGGAAGCGAATGGGATAATGGTAATTATTTCGTTAGCAGAAACTATGTTAGTGAAAGATGGGCAAATCTAGCTAAGAGTGTTCATGATTATGGAATGAGAAATGGCTATTTACTTGCAGTTGCACCAACTTCATCAACATCAATTATTGCTGGAACAACAGCTGGAGTTGATCCAATTATGAAGACCTTCTTCTACGAAGAGAAAAAAGGTGAAATGATTCCTAGAGTTGCACCTGAACTTACTCATCAAAATAGTATGTTCTATAAACCAGCTCACGAAGTTAATCAAATTTGGAGTGTAAGAGCAGCAGGAGTTAGACAAAGACATGTAGACCAAGCTCAAAGCGTTAACCTTTATATAACTCATGACTATTCAATGCGTCAAATTTTGGAACTTTATATTAAGGCTTGGGAAAACGGAGTTAAGACAATTTATTACGTTAGAAGCAAATCTTTAGAAGTTGAAGAGTGCGAAGGATGTGCTAATTAACTACTAGATTTATAACTAATAATCTACTAATTATCTACTAATATATTTGAAAGGACCATTATGACAATTAAATTAGATGAATTAATGCCACATAAACAATTATTCAACCCAAACGGAGATATTGAAGTTAATAAAAGAAGAATGATTGGTGGAAATACTACAAATTTAAACGATTTTAATAATATGAAATACCCTTGGGTCAGCAATTGGTATCGACAAGCAATGAATAACTTCTGGATTCCAGAAGAAATTAATATGAATCAAGATGTAAAAGATTATCGTAAGACTTTAACTCCTGCTGAAAAAAGAGCATACGATAAAATTCTTTCTTTCTTAATTTTCCTTGATTCTCTTCAAACAGCTAATTTGCCTAACATTGGTGAATATATAACAGCAAATGAAGTTAATATGTGTTTGAATATTCAATGTTATCAAGAAACTATTCATTCACAAGCTTATTCTTATATGCTTGACACAATTTGTTCACCATTTGAAAGAAACGAAATCTTATATCAATGGAAAAACGATAAACACTTATTAAAACGTAATGAATTTATTGGGAATGCATATAATTCTTTCTTAGAAGATAAAAGACCATTTAATTTCTTAAAAGTCTTAATTGCTAATTACATTCTTGAAGGAATTTATTTCTATAGTGGCTTTATGTTCTTCTATAATCTTGCTAGAAACAACAAAATGAGTGGTTCGGTACAAAACATTAGATACATAAATAGAGACGAAAATACCCATTTATGGTTGTTTAAATCAATTATTTTAGAATTAAGAAAAGAAGAACCTGAATTATTTACTAAAGAAAATGAGCAAATTTTAAAAGATATGCTTCTTGAAGGATGCAAACAAGAGATTGAGTGGGGGATGTATATTATTGGAAATGATATCCCTGGCCTAAATGAACAAATGGTTAAGGATTACATTAAATATCTAGGCAACTTAAGAAGTACATCAATTGGATTAGGAAAACTATTTGATGGCTACGATAGAGAACCTGAAAGCATGAGTTGGGTATCTAAATATAGTGATGCCAATATGATAAAAACTGATTTCTTTGAAGCTAGAAATACTGCTTATGCAAAATCTAGCGTTATTAAAGATGATCTTTGATAACTTTTTTGAATTAGAAAAATAAAGCATATTTATCGTATATAAAAGGTGAATATGTAAAAAAATCTCTCTATTTAAGATTTATAAGTATAATTTTATTTAATTTTAGGTCTTGTCAAAGTTAAAAAAATGGGTTATAAATTAAGTACATAGAGATAAAATCTCGAATTAAAAAACAGCAAAAGGATAATAAAAGCTGTAAATCAAGAGAATAGGATTCAGTGCCTATTAACGTCATCAATGTTTGGGTGATAGAAGAAAGAGTTGTGTAAAGAAACAACTCTTTTTTTACCAAAAAAGCAGAGCTTTTAACTCTGCTTAATGGTTAATCTAAATTGATATTATTTTATCTTTCCATTCATTACGTCTTTTAATACAGCACAGATAACTTCGATTGATTTATTGTCGTACCCATCGTTATTTACAATCAAATCGGCGTAATATTGCGAAGGACCAATAATTTCTTCATACATTGGTTGAACAGTGGAGAAGTATTGATTAACGATAGATTCTTGATCTCTGCCTCTTTCATGAATATCTCTATCCATTCTTCGAAGTAGACGTCTTTCTCGACTTGCGTTAATAAAGATTTTTAAATCACCTAGTTCACGAACATCTTTGTTGACTAAGGCCATAATTCCTTCAACAATAATCAATTTGCTAGGAACAACGTGAACAACTTTTTCTGCACGGTTATGTTCAACATAATCATAAGTAGGTTTATCTACAGGTTTATCATCTTTAAGCATCGAAAGTTGAAGTCTCATTAACTTCCAGTCAAAAGCTTTTGGGTGATCAAAATTTTGCTTCTTTCTTTCCTCGAGTGTAAGATTTGAAAGATCCTTGTAATAGTCATCGATAGAGAAGTGGGTAATATTATCTTTCCCGAGTTTGTCGATAACTTGATCAATTACGTAAGTTTTGCCACTGGCGGAACCTCCGCCAACTAATACTATTTTTGCCATTTTTATGCGCCCTTATGATTTTAGCATGCTTAGAGAATAAATTCATCGTTTATTTTGAAAACATAATAATGCCATAAAATGCATATTTAGTAGATATTTAGTACATTATTAGTTAAAAAATTGTAGATAATAAGTAGTCAATTTATAAATATGTTTTAAAAAAATAATTTTATTACTATAATTTTAGTGAGCATGAGGTTAATTATATTAATTTTTGTATTTTAAAAATACGCAGAATGGAGAATTTATGAAGTATAGAATTTGTGTTGATAGTAGTTCAAATTTACTAAGCAATCATATCATTGATAGCGAAGTCGGATTTAATGTCATACCTTTAACTATTAGAGTTGGTAAACAAGAATTTGTTGATAATGACGAACTTAATGTTGATGATTTATTAAAAGAAGTAGAGTCTTCAAAAGAAGCTTGTACGTCTGCTTGTCCATCGCCACAAGATTTTTTAAATCATTTTGAGGATTCAGAATATGTAATTTGTGTAACTATTAGCCAAAAATTAAGTGGCTGCTATAACAGTGCTTGTGTTGCTAGAGATATGAGCAATAATAAAGATAATATTCTTATTATTGATAGTATGTTAACCGCTGGAGCAATGAGACTTATAGTTGATAAAGCTTATTCTTTAATTAAAAGTGGTAAAGAATTTAATCAAATTAAAGAAGAATTATTAAAGTATCGTGATTCAATCCAATTACTATTTGTTTTAGATAAGTTTGATAACCTTGTTAAAAATGGCCGTATGAGTAAAGTTGTAGCTTTTATTGCTCAACTTGCAGCTATTAAACCACTTTGTTATGGTGAAGGCGGTGAAATTAAGATTAAAGAAAAAGTTAGAACCATCAAAGGCGTTTTAAAACGTCTTGTTCATAATATTGGATTAATGTGCCCTGTAACAAAAGGCAGAACCTGTGTTATCTCACACACTCAAAATAAAGAAAGCGCTTTATTATTGAAAGCACTAATCGAAGAAGAATATGAATTTGATTCGATTATTGTCGAAGATAATCGAGGTTTATGCGCTTTTTACGCTTTATCTGGCGGATTACTTGTAAGTTTTTAATATATAAAAATGTATTTAATTTTGGTATAGTAATTGACATGAGAAAGCACGTTACTAGAACCGAAAAGTATAAAGAATATAGAGAAGAAATTAAAAATTCTTCTCTTTCTTTTGAAAATAAAAATGTGCAAAAAAAAGAATCTAAAACCATTTCACAAGTTTTAAAAGAAACTAAGGAAAGTTTAACTCAAAAAAATCAACAACCTGGTAATAAACATTCTTATGATAAAAGGGAAGAAAAACAACTTGAGAAGTCTGTTTACGATATCTATACATCAAAAAGGAGATGGAAAAGATTCTTTTATTTTATCTTTGTCGTTGTTTTAATTACTGCTTTAATTGTGCTATTTCTCTTTTTAGGTGATAAATATTTGGGGTTTAATGTATGGTAAAAAATTATTCGATTGCAATTGATGGTCCTAGCGCTAGCGGTAAAAGCACTGTAGCTAAATTAATCGCTAAACGTTTAAATTTTACATATATTGATACAGGAGCAATGTATCGTGCTTTTACATTAGCTGTTATTGAAGCAGGACTTGATCCAACAAACGAAAAAGAAAGTGATTCATTAATCGGAAAGATTTCTATCTCTTTTGATGATAAGAATAATATTACGTTAAACGATGTAGATGTTTCTAAAAAGGTTAGAGAAAATGAAGTAGCAAATAACGTTAGTTATATTGCTAGTTATAAAAACATTCGTTTACATCTTGTTGAACTTCAAAGACAAATTGCTGCTAATAAAAGTGTTGTAATGGATGGTAGAGACATTGGAACCTATGTTTTGCCAAATGCTGATTTAAAAATTTACCAAGTGGCTACTGCTGAAGAAAGAGCAAATAGAAGATATAAAGAGAATCTTGAAAAAGGAATCGAAACTAGTTACGAAGATTGTTTAAAGAATATTAATAAAAGAGATTACATCGATTCACATCGCTCTTTCTGTCCTCTTCATCCTGCCGAAGATAGTGTTGAAGTTAATACAACAAATATGACAATTGAAGAAGTTGTCGATACAATAATTGAAATCGCAAAAGAAAGAGGAATTACTAATGAATAGAAAATTAGTAGCTATTGTTGGCGCTCCTAGTGTTGGTAAATCTACCATTTTTAATCGTATTATAGGAGAAAGAAAGTCAATTATTGAGTCACAAAGAGGAGTTACTAGAGATCGTATTTATTCTCATGCTAGCTGGTTAACTCGTCATTTTAACGTTGTAGATACGGGTGGAATAGAAGTAGAAAATAGACCATTTCAAGAACAAATTAGAACGCAAGTTGAAATAGCAATTGATGAAGCAGATATTATCGTTGTTGTAGTTGATGGTAAGATTGGTTTAACTGATGATGATCAAATGGTTGCTAGAATGCTTTATAAAACAGATAAACCAATTATTCTTGCTGTTAATAAAATTGATGACAATCATTTAAAAAATAATATTTATGAGTTTTATTCTTTAGGTTTAGGCGATCCAATTCCAGTAAGTGGCGCTCATGGTGTTGGTATTGGTGATATCTTAGATAAGATTGTTTCCTATATCCCTGAAAATGAAGAAAATATTGAAGACGATGATGTTAAATTTTGTATCATTGGTCAGCCTAATGTTGGGAAATCAAGTTTATGCAATGCGATATTAAATGAAGAAAGAGTTATTGTTTCTAATATTGAAGGAACAACTCGTGATGCAATCGATACGCCTTTTACAAGAAATGAAAAAGATTATGTTGTTATAGATACAGCTGGTCTAAAAAAACGTGGAAAAATTTATGAAGCTATTGATAAATTTGCCGCTTTAAGAGCATTAAGAGCAATTGATAATAGTGATATTGCCTTACTTGTTATTGATGGAGAAAAAGGAATTACTGAACAAGATAAGCATGTTGTTGGCTATGCAGTTGAAGCAAAAAAAGCCATTATCCTTGTTGTTAATAAATGGGATTTAGTTAAAAAGGACAACAACACACAAGCTGAGTTTACTAAAAACATTCGTAAAGAATTTAAATTTTTAGATTATGCTCCTGTTATTTATTTGAGTGCTTTAAATAAAACAAAAGTAAATGATTTATTTGATTTAATTGATCAAGTTTACGAATCTTATATTTTCCAAATTAAAACAAGTGTTTTAAACGAAATTATTCAGGAAGCTCAGATGATGAATGAAACACCTGATTTTAATGGTGGGAGAGTTAGAATTTACTATGCTCAACAAGTTGCTTCTAAGCCATTAACCATTGCTTTATTTGTTAACGATCCTCACTATATGCATTTTTCATATATGAGATATATTGAAAATAGAATTAGAGAATCTTTTGAACTTATGGGTTCTCCAATTAATCTTGTTTTAAGGAAAAGAAAGTAATGAAAATTTTTACTTTAGGAAGTGGAGCTTGGGGTTTAGCCTTAAGTAATGTTTTAGCAGAAAACGGTAATGAAGTTTTTGTTTATACTCGTCACAACGAAAGCAAAAATGAAATTAATAATTTACACACCTTGAGTAAATATCTTCCAGATGTTTTTTTAAACAAAAATATTTTAGCAGTTAATGATTTTGCTCTATTGAATGAATCTGATTATGTTTTACTAGCTGTTCCTAGTAAAAGTATAAAAGACGCAATAGATGAACTTAACGAACGCTTAAATAAGAAAATTAAAATTATCAATGCAACTAAAGGCTTAGAGCCTTCGACAAATAAAAGAATTCAAGAATATATTTCTTTAAATTTAAATAAAGAATTTTTATGTGACCTTGCATCTATTTTAGGACCGGGATTTGCAAGTGAAGTTTGTAAACATAATTTAACCTGTTTAAATAGCGTTTCTTCTTCGCTTGAATTTGCAAAAGAAGTTCAAAATCTTTTCTCGAATAATTACTTTAGAGTTTATGTAAGTAATGACGTTATTGGCTCTGAATATGGATCTAGTATTAAAAATGCCATCGCTATTGCTAGTGGTTTAATTAAAGGTTTAGGTTTTAACGAAAATACAAAGTCAGCTTTAATTACTCGTGGTCTTGCTGAAATGACTCGTTTTGGCGTTAAAAATGGGGCTAATAAGGATACTTTTTTTGGTTTAACTGGAGTTGGCGATCTCGTTTTAACCTGTAACTCTGAAGAATCAAGAAATTATCGTTTTGGCTTTTTAATTGGCAAAAGTCAAAACGCTAAAAAGGTTATAGAAGAAAACAAAATTACTATTGAAGGCTTATATACAATTAAGGTAATTCATCAGCTAGCGAAAGAAGAAAATATTGATACGCCAATTATAAATGCGCTTTATGATATTCTTTACGAATTTAAAGATATTAATTTAACCGTTCAAAACTTAATGCTTAGACCTTTAAAAATGGAAACATTCGATTAATATCGTTTAAAATTAATTCTTAAAATTTTTTGCTAAATACTTTATATTAAAGATATGAAGGAATTAAATAGAAATTTTTATTGACATTCCTAATGAAGTTTGAATAATTAAACTTGTAAAAAACTGGGTTAGTTTGTTTTAATCACTAAATATTGATTAAAACAAAATTACATGATTAAATTTAAAAAAGGGAGAAATTATGAACAAGGCAGATTTAGTTGTCGCTATTTCGGAGGCTTATGGCTCCAGTAAAAAAGACGCAGAAAAATTTATAGGCATCTTATTTGAAGAGATACAACAATGCTTATCTCGTGGTGAAGAGGTCAAAATTTCAGGATTTGGTGTTTTCCAAGTTAAAAGTAGAAAATCACGTACTGGAACAAGTCCAGTTGGCAATCACGAAAAGATTGTAATTCCAGCAACAAAAACTATCGGATTTAAACCAAGTAAAGGCTTAAAACAAAGCGTAAAATAATCAAACTAGTGTTTGATAATTTCTATTTTTAAAAATTTCGTTTATAATCTTCACAATGAACGAAATTTTTGAATATTTAAAAAAGGTTTTTAAAGAACATAATTTTCATCTTTATATGATTGGTTCAACCAGTCGCGATTTTTTGATGAAAAGAGAAATTGAAGATTATGACTTTGTAACAGATGCAACTCCGGATGAAGTTCTAAGTTTTTTAGATTGTAATGCAACTTATAAAAAGTTTGGGACCCTTTCTTTAAAAGTTAACAATAAGCACTGTGATATCGTTACTTTAAGAAAAGAAAGCGGATATTTGGATTCACGTCATCCTAGTAAAATCGAATTTATAAAAGATATTAGCGAAGATTATAAAAGAAGAGATTTTACCATTAATGCAATCTATATTGATGAAGATTATAAAGTAAAAGATGTTTCTAAAGATGGTGTGAGCGATCTTAATAACAAAATTTTAAGATTTATTGGAGATCCAACAACGCGCATTAAAGAGGACCCTTTACGTATTTTAAGAGCAAAAAGATTTATTGTTGAATATGACTTAACTCCAGAAAGAGAAACTTTAAAAGCTTTAAAAGAAAATAAAGATTTAATTTCTACTATAAAAGAAGGCAAAATTATAGAAGAAAAACGTAAATTTGATAAAATATCAAAAGGTAATAATTATGAATTTTAATAACGCAAACGCAATCAACTTTTCATATCTATTAATTGAATTTTATAAAAAAATTGGCTTAAGTGAAGAAGAACTAGCTGTTGTTTTAATAGTTGATCATTTAATAAGTCAAGGAAACAAGGTATTTAATTCATCTTCTTTAGCTTTAAATATGAATTACGACGAAAAAAAGATTGATGATATTTTAGCTAAACTTTACGAGAGGAAATTATTAGAAGTTATTCTTGAAGGGAATAGTTTATCAATTTCAATCGAACCTTTAAAAAAGATTTTATATCGTAAATTTCAAGAAAGCATTTTTACCGATGTTGAATTAAAAGAAAACGATGAAGCAGAAGAACTTAGAGAAGAGACTTATGAAAGACTTGAAAAATTATTCAATCGATCTTTGACGCCAGTTGAAATAAATCGTATTAGTGATTGGCTTGCTGATTCTTCTAACTTCCCATTTATTAAAGAATCTTTAAAAGAAGCAGAAAGCAAAAGATACACTTCAATTAATCAAATAGATCGCGCCATTATTAAACGTATCAGACAAGATGTAATTAATGATCATGAATAAAGAAGAGAAGTGCATAATTATACAAAAATATTTTGATGAAATTTTGCCTAATCCAAAATGTGAATTGGACTATAATACCGATTATGGTCTTTTAATTGCAGTTATGCTAAGTGCTCAATGCACTGACAAAAAAGTTAATTTAGTAACTGGACCATTCTTTAAAAAATATAAAAGTTTAGAAGAAATTGATTCTCTAACAATTGGAGAAATCGAGAATAATATTAAATCACTTGGGCTTTATAAAAATAAAGCCAAGAATTTAAAAGGTATTGTCCATGAACTTTTAACTCGTTTTAATGGAGTAGTACCAAGTGATAAAAATGATTTAATGTCTTTACCGGGTGTAGGCAATAAAACAGCTAACGTTGTGCGTGTTGAACTTTTTAAAATTCCAGAATTTCCGGTTGACACACATGTTGAACGCTTAGCTAAACGCTTTAAACTAGCTGGGAAAAAAGACGATGTTTTAACCGTTGAAAATAAACTTAAAAAAGATTTTCCAAAAGAAAATTGGATTAAATTACATCATCAATTTATTCATTTTGGAAGATATTATTGTAAGGCTATTTCACCTAAGTGTGAAGGCTGTAAACTAGCTGGAATTTGTACAAAAAACCCTTAAAACTCAACTATTTTATCTAAAACAGTAAGATAATCAAGAGGAGGAATTAAGCCTCTTTTTATTTCAAATCCTTTTTCTTTAAAGTAAGAAAGTGGAATACTTTTCCTTTCATCTAGATTGATAAAACCAATTAAATCTTCTCCTAACAAAAGATAGTATTTTTCAATATCAGTAAAAGAAACAATTAAAAAAGAAAGGCCTTTATTTTGAATAACGTCTTTTATATGTTCTATTTGATTTTCTCTTAAATTAGCTAAAGGGAAAGATGTTTTTGAGGTTGTTTCTTTTGCTTCAAAATCAATATATTTTCCTTTATAAACACCATAGTAATCAGTAGTGGAAGCTTCTTCAAAATAGGCTTCACTTATCTTTTTGTTAAAACATTTAACAACTTTTATAGGGGTAGGACGCTTATTAATTAATGCAATTTTATTATCTTTATAATAAGAATTAGTTTCATTAAGCTCGTGTTCTAATTCCATTCCACGATTTTGATAGTTAACTATCTCATTATTTTCATTAATTTTGAACTTAAAATGCATTAACTAATTTCCTCATTAATGTAAGTATTTAAATCTTCAATAGTTACTGATTTGTCTTTAACTAGTTTATTTAATAACTTTTTAACAGGTGGTTCTAAATTAGGATTATTAGCAATAACTTTTAAATACTGGACTCGAATAATGTTGTGAGATTTTAAAAATGCTTCATATAAAAACATTAAATTTTTAGCATCACTTAATGGGTCATGAATTGGTTCTACTGGCTTAACATTAAAAACTTTTAAAGCTTTAATAAGAGATAGCGTCTGATTTGTTTCGCTTCTAACAAAGTGATTTAAGATTTTAGAAAAGTCTGAATGCTTACGAAAAACCTGCAAAACTAAGTTATTTTGTAATAATTCGTTATTTTTTGCGTCGATATGTAAAAGTCTGATATCATAGTTACCATAGGTAAAGAAATGGACAAAAGTTGGGTCTCCGACATATTTGCTAAGTCGATTAATAGCTTCTTCAAAACTAATACCTTCCTTGTCTAAAAGCTCGTTAGTGATACCAGTCATCTCTTCAATAAATGGAGAAATCTTAGTTTCTGTATATACATAGCATTTAAAACCTTTATCATAACTTTTGATTTGTTTTTTAGAATCTAATTCAGCCTTAATTGCGCCAATTGAAATAATTTCCATTGATGAATCAGTGGCTTCAAAGTCTAAGAAAACTATACTGTTACAATCTTTTACAATTCGTCTAATAAATTTCACAATTAAAATTATAAAAATCAAGGCTATAATTTTCAATTTTATTCTGGTTTTTGCTTGCTGTAAAATAGCCTTAAATTGAGATTTTTCTTTAGAAAAAGGCTTAAAATTATCTACTTAGATAGATTGAATATAGCATGATTTTAAATTATAATTAAGGAGTTAGGATTTCTATGAAATTACGCCTTAGTTCAAAAGATATTTTAAACAAAAAATTTAAGCAATCGGCTAATGGATATGATCCAGAAGAAGTTGATACTTTTTTGGATAAAATTCTTGAAGATTATCGTAGTATCGATAAAGAAATTGATGGATTAAATGCTGAAATTATCTCCTTAAAAAGAGATAATGAAACATTAAAAGCAAATTTACGTGATAAAGACCAAGCGATCTCTATTCAAAAAAGTAAAAATATTGCTTTAATGAGTTCTCATCAATCTTCACTTGATAATCTTGAGCTTTTGCAAAAATGTGGAGCTTATGAAAGGAAGCTTTATGAGCTTGGTGTTGATCCTAATAAAGTTAAATAAATTTCAGTCTATGTAACCGCTGCCTAACTTGTGTAGGTAGAGGAAAGTCCTGGCTTGCACAATCTGCGATGATTGTAGTGATTATGCTAGTTGAATAAATAAAACTAGGTACTTTGGAGAAAGTAACGGCGAAAATAGTCTAAAAGCTTATGCACATGATGATTTTTCTTAACGTGCCACAGTGACGAATTTGAAGGAAACTTCAAAGTGAAACGCGGTAAACCCCTTAAGCAAGAAACTCAAATTTTGGTAGAGGAAACTAGTCAAGAGAACTGAATCAAGACTGGTAAGTGAAAACTTAGATAAATGGTTACATATAACAGAACTAGGCTTATGGACTGAATTACTCGCTCGTGATTGAAGTATGAAGAAAATTAATTTGCCAACAAAAATAACTTTAGCTCGAATTGCTCTTGCAACTCTTTTGATTATTGGAATAATTGTTTTATATTTTCTCGATGAATTCCAAGTTTTTTCAATCAAAGAAGTTGGAGATATCGCTTTAAATGAAGGTGGCGCTACTATCAATTGGATAATGCTTATTTTGATGTTTGTCTTTTTAGTAGCTTCCATGACTGATTTTTTAGATGGATATTTGGCTAGAAAGAATAATGAAGTTACTGATTTAGGAAAATTTTTAGACCCAATCGCTGACAAAATGCTCATCAATTCAATGATGATTTTTTTAAGTTTAAATTTTGTTAGTTTAGTGGGAAATCAAAAATTTGCATTCTTCTTAGTTATCATTATGGTAATTCGTGATCTAGTCGTTGATGGATTACGCTTTATGGTTGCTAAAAAGAATGTAGTTGTTGCGGCAAACATCTTTGGTAAGTTAAAGACAGTCACACAAATGATTGCAATCATTGTTGTCTTTTTAAACGGCTTCCCATTTTCATATTTTGATTATAATTGGCCAGCTTATTTACATATTAGCGATTGGCTATGTTATATTGCCACATTCTTTAGTGTTTTAAGTGGCATCATTTATGTAAAACAAAACATTAAATACCTATTTTACGAGGAGGGAAAATAATGAATAATGCTCAAATGTTAGTCGAAAGATTAACCGAAAAGAATCTTACCTTAGGCTCAATCGAAAGCTTTACTGGTGGACTTTTTGGAAAAACCATTACAGATGTTAGTGGAGCAAGTAAAACTTTTAAAGGTGCTTTTGTAACTTATTCAAAAGAATTAAAAGAAAACTTGCTTGGGATTCCTGCTGCTTATATTGAGGAGCATGGTGTTGTAAGCTATGAAGTTTGTCAACAAATGGCAATTAAAGGTCAAAAAGTTTTAGGCGTTGATGTCTGTGTTGCGTTTACAGGTAATGCCGGCCCTGAAACTAATGAAGAAGGCGGAACCGTTGGCGAAATTTATATTGCCATTGTATATAAAGGTCAAGTTTGGCCAATTCCTCTACATTTAGAATTAGGTAGAGAAGAAAATAGAGAATATTCAGTACAAGCCGCAATTAATGCACTTTTAAGCATTATTTAAAAATTTTTTAAATTTTTTCTTAATTTATGCGTTTGTATTAGTGAAAGGAGTTTTTATGTCTGAAAACAAAGTAATTAATAAGGACGCATTAAAAGAAGTTCTTGCTCAAATCGAGCATGAATTCGGTAAAGGTACTGTTGTTCGTTTAGGCGACAAACCTAGTGTTGACGTTGAAGCCATTTCTAGCGGAAGTATTCTTTTAGATAACTGTCTTGGAATTGGTGGATACCCAAAAGGAAGGATTATTGAAATATATGGTCCAGAAAGTAGTGGCAAAACAACCCTTGCTTTAACAGCGGTTGCGGAAGTTCAAGCAAAAGGCGGTCTTGCTGCATATATCGATGCTGAAAATAGTATCGATCCTGATTATGCAAAAAATTTAGGAGTTGATATTGATAATTTAATTCTTTCTCAGCCAGATAGTGGCGAAGAAGCATTAGAAATCGTTGAGACTCTAGCAAAAAGTGGAGTTTTCTCCTTAATTATTGTTGATAGTGTTGCTGCTTTAGTTCCACAAGCCGAACTTGAAGGACAAATGATTGATTCCAATGTTGGACTTCAAGCAAGAATGATGTCGAAAGCTATGAGAAAAATTACAGCTATTTTAAATAAAAATGATTGTACTGTAATTTTCATTAATCAACTAAGAGAAAAAGTTGGGGTAATTTATGGTAGTAACGAAACCACAACTGGTGGGAGAGCTCTTAAATTTTATTCTTCAGTACGTATTGATATTCGTAAATCTGAAGCAATTAAAGAAGGCAATAGTATAATTGGCAACGTTTGTAATATTAAAGTTGTCAAAAATAAAGTTGCTCCACCTTTTAGAAGCTGTAAGGTTGATATCATTTACGGATTAGGAATTTCAAAAGAAGGTGAACTTCTAGACTTAGCGATCCAAAAAGGAATTGTTAAAAAAGCTGGAAGTTGGTATGAAGTCTATGGCGAAAGAATGGGTCAAGGGCGCGAAACAGCTAAAGCCTATCTTCGTGAAAACCAAGATATCTTTAAAAGAGTTAAAGAAGAAGTTTTGACCAAAGACTCAATAAAAAAAGAACCGGAAGTTGAAATATAGATTGAATGAATTTTCTCCTTGGGGAGTAACATAAATTATTTGCATAATCCTTTAATGTAGAAAGGATTAGAAGATGGATAAGTTTTTAAATGTATTTGCTGACGCCTCTGGCTCAGGCATTGAAATTTGGATTGTCTGCGTAATTGCGTTTGCTGTTTTAATAATTGGTGCTTTGCTTGGTGGATTTGGCGTTTATTTTTTAGCAAAAGAAAAAGTTAAAAAAGCAAATTCTAACGCTGAAAAGATTATTAATGATGCCAATTTAAAGGCTGAAAAAATTCAAAAAAATGCGCAAATCGACGCTAAACAAACAGTTTTTGAAATGAAGCAAGAAGCTGACAAGGACATTAAAGAAAGAAAACAAGAAGTTATTGTTCAAGAAAATAAACTTCTTCAAAGAGAACAATCAATTGATGCTCGTGATCAAGCTTTACTTAAAAAAGAAAATGCTTTAGAAAATAAGGAAAAAAGTCTTGATAGACAAATTGAGGACAACAAGAAAAAAGGTGAAATTTTAAGCGAAAAAATTAACTCTATTCTTGCTGAACTCGAAAAAGTTTCTAATCTTACAGAAAAAGAAGCTAGAGAAGAAATCTATCGTCGAGTTGAAGAAAAAGAAACTCAAAATATTGCTAAATTCATGAAAGAAAAAGAGGATGAAGCTGAAAGAAAAGCTGATGATAAATCCCGTGAAATCTTAGCAATGGCAATGGCTAGAAATGCTCAAGATGTAACAAATGAAAGAACTGTTACAACTATCTCTCTTCCTAGTGATGAAATGAAGGGCAGAATCATCGGTAGAGAAGGAAGAAATATTAAATCTTTAGAGCAATTGCTTGGAGTCGATATTATTATCGATGATACTCCTGAAGCTATAACAATTTCTTGCTTTAACCCAATTCGAAGAGAAGTAGCTTCAAGAGTTTTAAATACACTTATTAAGGATGGACGTATTCAACCTGGAAGAATTGAAGAAGTCGCTAATAAATGTACTAAAGAAGTTAATGATATTATTAGAAAAGCTGGAGAAGACGCTGTTGCTAAACTTGGTATTTCTAATATGAATAAAGAACTTGTAACTCTTGTTGGACGTCTTAAATATCGTACAAGTTATGGTCAAAATCAATTAACTCATTCAGTTGAAACCGCTCAAATTTGTGGAGCAATGGCTAGTGAACTTGGTTTAAATGTTCAACTTGCAAAACGTGCTGCTTTACTCCACGACTTAGGTAAAGGCCTTGACTATGAAGTTGAAGGAAGCCACGTTGAAATTGGGGCAAGACTTGCTAAAAAGTATGGTGAAAATGATTTAGTAGTTAATGCTATTGAATCACATCATGGTGATGTACCAGCAAAATCAGTTATTGCTTATCTTGTTCAAGCCGCCGATACTTTATCAGCTGCTAGACCAGGAGCAAGAAGTGAAACACTTGAAAGCTATATTAAAAGAGTTGAGCAACTTGAATCTATTTGTAAATCATACGATGGTGTTCAAAGTTGCTACGCAATGCAATCTGGTAGAGAAGTACGTGTCATGGTTATTCCTGAAAAGATTAATGATTTACAAGCTTTCAAATTAGCTCATGATATCAAAGAACGTATTGAAAATGAAATGACTTATCCAGGTCAAATTAAGGTTAATGTCATTAGAGAATATCGAGCACAAGAGACAGCTAAATAATGAATATATTATTTATTGGTGATATTGTTGGAAAAGTTGGTCGAAAAGCTTTAGTTGATAATCTTAATACCATAAAAAAGAAATATAACATATCTTTTGTTATTGCTAATGGTGAGAATATTTCAAGAGGACGAGGGATCAACCGTAATCATTATGATTTTCTAATTAAAAATGGTGTTGATTGTGTTACTTTAGGTAATCACTACAAAGATCGACAAGACATAGAGAATTATATTGAAAGAACTGATAAATTGATACGTCCACTAAATTTAATTGAAGATTTTCCTGGTGAAGGAAGCAAAGTGTTTGATGTAGATGGAATCTCGATTAGAGTTACTAATCTACTTGGGAGTGCATTTTCTTCCTTTCTAGTAAAAGATCCTTATTTAGAAGTATTAAATGTAATTGAAGACGATATTAGTGATATTCATATTATCGATTTTCATGCTGAATCAACAGGTGAGAAAAAAGCCTTGGCCTATGCTTTGAAAAATAGCGTAAGTGCTGTTTTAGGTACTCATACACATGTTCAAACTCGAGACGCTCAAATATTGAATACTGGAGTCTTATATATAACTGATGTTGGGATGTGTGGGTCATATAATAGCGTTTTAGGCACTGAAATTAATAGTGTTGTAGAACGCATTATCAAACATGACGAAACAAAAAGATTTACCTATCTTGACGATGATGATAAACTTTTTTCCGCCGTTATTTTAAAATTTGACGATTTGACATTTAAAGGTGAAGAAATTATCCCTTTATATATTATTAATAAGAAAGGTTAACTATGGGAAGAAACGTAATTATTGAATCAATGCCTGATTTAGATAAGGCCAGAACAAGAGTTGGAAAGATTGAAACTGTTAACTTTTCTTATACTCCTTCGCAAGAATTAATCGATAAATTTGCTCATAAAAAAGTATTTATTAGAACTTATGGTTGCCAAGCTAATTATCGAGATGAAGAAACTATAATGGGTTTATTATCTCTTATTGGGATGGAAAAAACTGAAAATCCTGAAGAAGCAACAATTGCAGTTTTAAATACTTGTGCAGTTAGAGAAAATGCTGAAGATAAGGTTTATGGAGAAATTGGTCAATTTAAAAATCTTAAAGCGAAAAATAAAGATTTAATTTTGATGCTTTGTGGTTGTATGGTTGAGCAAAAACATATTGTTGAAGATGTTTTAAATAAATTTCCTCATGTTGATATTTTCTTTGGCACTCATAACCTTGAAGACATCCTAAACTTACTTGAAAAATTTATCAAAGATAAAAAGCATTCTCGTCATGTTGATGTTCTATCTAAAGAAGGTAACATCATTGAAAAAATGCCTGTTACGAGAATTGATGATTATAAGGCTTATGTTAATATTTCATATGGATGTGATAAATTTTGTACTTATTGTATAGTTCCATATACTAGAGGAAAAGAAAGAAGTCGTAATATTAATGATATCTTATCTGAATGTAAAGAACTTGTCGATGCTGGTTATAAGGAGATTACTTTACTTGGTCAAAATGTTGATAGTTATGGTAAAGATTTAAAAGATGGAACGACTTTTGCGATGCTTTTAGATAAAGTAGCGTCTTTAGGAATGCCTCGTTTAAGATTTTTAACTTCGTATCCAAGCGATTTTCATGACGATGTAATTGATGTTATTGCTCGTCATGATAATATCATGAAATACATTCATCTTCCTGTTCAAAGCGGAAGTGATGAAACATTAAGAAGAATGGGTAGAAGGTATACTTCTAAAGAGTATTTAGATCTTGTGGACCGCATTAGAAATAAAATTCCTAAAATTGCTTTATCTACTGATATTATTGTTGGTTTTCCAAATGAAAGTTATGAAGAGCTTAAGGAAACTGTAGATCTTGCTCTTAAAGCTGATTATACCAGTGCTTTTACTTTTATCTATTCTCCAAGAAAAGGAACACCAGCAGCTCGACTTGTTGATAATGTAACCTATGACGAAAAAGTTAAACGTTTTAAAGAATTAGTTGATGCTTTAGAAATAAACTTTAAAAAACACGCTGACGAAATGGTTGGTAAAACCTTTGAAGTTTTGGTAGATGGAGAAAGTAAAAAGAACAAAAATATGCTTTCTGGATATGCATATAATATGAAAATTATTCATTTTAAAGGCGATGAGTCTTTAATTGGAAAACTAGTAAAAGTTAAAGTTACAGAATCACATGTATATTCTTTAATTGGTGAATTGATAAATGATTGAAAACGAAACTGAAAAACTTATTAGTCAAATTAGAAACAAGATTACTCGAAGTGAGATTTATCAAGAGTATATATCTTTAAAAACAGCTTTACTCAATAGCGGTTATTTGGAAGAAGACGTTAAAAAGATTATTACTTCGGATTATATTTCTCTTCCAACTGAAAAAAGAAGAGAATACGCTAAAATTAAGATGGAATCATTTAATAATGATCCTCTTTTGCATAACTACTTTATATCAAAAGAAGAAAACGAAAACTTGCTTGAAGAAATTAGCGAACTTTTAGATTTATGATTTATGCTATTTTAGGTCCAACATGTTCTGGAAAAAGTGATTTTGCAGAAAAATTATCATTAAAATATAATGCTCCAATTATAAATTTTGATGCTTTTCAAGTTTATAAAGAACTTAATAAAGGAACAGCAAAACCTAGTCAAGATGAGCTAAATTCCGGGCGTTATTTTCTATATGATTTTGTTTCCATAACTGAAGATTATAATGTTAGTCGTTATCAAGAAGAAGCTCGTGCATTAATTAGTAAGTTTAAAAATAAAGATATTATTATGGTTGGTGGAACCGGCTTATATTTAAAAGCTGCTTTATTTGATTATAAGTTTTTAAAAGAAGAGAAAATGGATGATGACTTTTTAAAGGAATTATCAAATGAAGAACTATATAATCGTTTACTTTTAATTGACCATGATGATGCCCTAAAAATTGGTGTTAATAATCGTAAAAGATTATTAAGAGCCTTATATATTTATGAAACTCATAAAAAAAGTAAGAGTGATCTAAATGAAAATGGTAAAAATAAACTTATTTATCCTGAGGTTAAGTTTATTGGACTAAATATTGAAAGATCTCTTCTTTATGAAAGAATTGATCAAAGAGTAGATAAAATGTTTGAAGACGGACTCGAAGAAGAAGCTCGTGATTTATTTAAAAATTATGATAATTCTTTAAGAGGACTACAAGCAATTGGCTATAAAGAATTTTTGCTATCTGATGATGGTGAAGAAGTTAAAAAGATGATTAAAAACAATACTCATCATTATGCTAAAAGGCAGATGACTTTCTTCAAACATCAATTTGACAATGTCGAATGGATTAATATAAATGAATGATTTAATTGATACAAGAAGCAAATTGTTATTAGGTGACGATTTTAATTTAATTAAAAATTTTAAAATTGTTGTCATTGGTTTAGGTGGCGTAGGCTCAATTGTCCCTTTGTCTTTAGTAAGAAGCGGAGTTAAAAATTTACTTTTAATCGATGGTGACAAGGTTGATGCTACAAATCTTAATCGACAAATGGCTTATTGTAGCCAAGATGTTGGGCATTTTAAAAGTGAAGTTTTAAAGAAAAAACTTTTAGAAATTAGAGAAGACTTAAATCTTGAAGAAAAACATATTTTTATTGATAAAGAAACTGATTTTTCTTTTTTAAAAGGATTTGATTATATTGTTGACTGTATAGATGATATTGAGGCTAAGGTATTATTAGCTAAATTTGCAATTAATAATGATATTCCATTAATTGCATCAATGGGCACAGGCAATCGATTAGACCCTTCAAAATTAATAATTACACGCCTTGATAAGACAAGCGGTGACCCTTTAGCTAAAAAGTTTCGTTACTTATTAAGAAAAGAAAATGTTGATTTAAAAAAGATTAATGTTGTTGCTTCTTTAGAAGAACCTTTAGTTAGCGGACAAGTTGTTTCTTCAATGGCGTTTGTTCCTAATGCAGCAGGCTTATTAATGAGTTCTTATGTAATAAAAGAACTCTTGGGGAGATATAAAGATGAAGTTAGATAATATTGGTAAAGTTGCAAAAAAATTCGGAATTTGCGAGGATTTTTTTGAATATTACGGAAATTTCAAAGCAAAAGTTGACTTTAAAACGATATGGAATGAGGTCAAAAATAACGAAGATGGTAAGCTTGTTTTAGTAACAGCCATAACTCCTACAAAAGCTGGCGAAGGAAAGACGACAACAACCATTGCTTTAATAGATGGACTTGCTAAAATCAAACAAAAGGCAATAGGTTGTTTAAGAGAACCTAGTTTAGGCCCAGTATTTGGATTAAAAGGTGGAGCCACAGGTGGAGGTAAAGTGACGATTGAACCTCATGAAGATATTAATCTGCATTTTACTGGCGACATGCATGCCTTAACTAGTTCAATTAATTTAATAAGTGCTGTTATCGATAATCATATTTATCAGGGTAACGAACTTAATATCGACCCTAATAAAATTGTTTGGAAGCGTTCACTTGATATGAATGACCGTGAACTTCGTACCATTAATATTGGCTTAGGAAGTGATAAAAATGGTATAAAAAGGGAAGATCATTTTCAGATTACTGTTGCAAGTGAATTAATGGCAATAATGTGTTTAGCAAAGGATGAAACTGACTTTATTAATAGAGTTAGAAAAATCATAGTTGCTTATACATTTGATGATAAACCAGTTTATTTAGAAGACTTAAAGATATCGGTTGCTATTTTAAAACTCATGAAAGAAGCATTAAAGCCAAATATTGTTCAAACACAAGAACACAATTTGGTATTTGTTCATGGCGGGCCATTTGCTAATATTGCACATGGTTGTAGCAGTTTAATAGCAACAAGACTTGCTTTAAAATTATCACCATTAGTTATTACTGAAGCTGGTTTTGCTAGTGATTTAGGTGCTGAAAAATTTTTTGATATAAAATGTCGTACAGGTAATTTGAGTCCTAATGCTGTAGTTTTAGTCGCAACTATTAGAGCTTTAAAATTACATGGTGGCGTTGAATTTGATGATCTAGACCATGAAAATCTTGAAGCTTTAGAAAACGGCTTTAAAAACTTAGAACAACATTATCAAAATTTAAGAAAATTTAATGTTCCTGTTGTTGTTGCTATAAATCACTTTAAAAGTGATAGTCAAAATGAAGTTAAAAAACTTATGGAACTTCTTAATAAAAACTATTTCCCATTCGCTTTCCTTGATGGATATCTAAATGGAGGAGAGGGTAGTCGCGAGTTGGCGAGTAAAGTAATGGAAGTTTTAGAAACTAAACGTAGTAATTTTGCTCCAATTTATAAATTAACCTCGCAAATCGAAGATAAAATCGAGATTTTAGCCAAAGAAATTTATCGAGCTGATGGTGTTGAATATAGTGATATAGCTAAGCAAAAACTTGAATTATATAAAAAAATGGGGAAAGACAACTTACCAATTTGTATAGCAAAAACTCAATCTAGTTTTTCTGATGATGCTAAACTTTTAAACGCTCCTAGAGGATTTAAACTACATGTTAAAGATTTATCTTTATCTAATGGAGCAGGATTTATTGTTGTATATTGTGGAAATATTTTAACAATGCCAGGACTTCCAAAAATACCAGCGGCAGTAAAAATGGAAGATGAAGTTTCGTTTAATTAAAGATTGACGTTTTTACCTGTTATTTGTTCATCGAAAGTTTTAATTTGCGCTTCTAAATTAAGGTCTTTAAATTGGTTCATGTAAAGTTCGTAATAGTAACCATGTTTTTCCATCAAAACTTTATGGTTTCCATCTTCAATAACTTTACCATCTTTCATAACTAGTATACGGTCACAATCAACGATTGTTGAAAGTCTATGAGCTATCATAATACTCGTTCTACCTTTTAAAACTTTAGCAATTGCTTCTTGAATGACGTGTTCCGTTTCAGTATCAATAGATGAAGTTGCTTCATCAAGAATTAAAAGTTTAGGATTTCGAATTATTGCTCTAGCAAAAGATATTAATTGTTTTTGGCCTTGCGATAATTCATCGCCACCATCTTTTAAGAAAGTGTTATAACCATCTTTTAAAGACAAAATGAAGTCGTGAAGATCTACAATCTTTGCAGCAGTAATGACTTCTTCATCGGTTGCTTCTAATTTGCCATACTTAATATTATCTTTGATTGTTCCTTTAAAGATGAATGGAGTTTGTTGAACGTATCCGATATTACTTCTAAGCCATCCAACGCTTCTATCTTTATAATTTACTCCATCAATTAATATTTGACCCTTGGTTGGCTCATAGAATCTACAAAGTAGATTAACAGTAGTGGATTTTCCGCTTCCTGTTTCACCAACTATAGCAATGCTATTTCCAGCATTAATATGAATGTTCATATCATGTAAAACTTCTAAATCTTTTTTATAAGAAAAAGAAACATGGTCAAAAGTGATATCGCCTTTCATCGGTTCGAAATTTTCTGTTTTATTGTCAAATAAGCTACCATACTTTTTGATAACTTCACTTGAATCAACAAGTTCTGGTTTGGTATCAATAAGCATAAATAATTTTTCGACATTAGCTTGAGTCGAAATTAACTCAGCAAAAATTTCAGCAAATTGGGCAATAGGATTAAAAATACTACCTACAAAGCCAAGGAAAAGAACCATCATCGCAATTGTACTTGTTGTTTCATTAGAAATGTTAATCATTGGAAAAACCACAATAATAATTGCGGTAGTAATTGCACTTAAGACGTTTATTGATGGATTAAAGAAAGCATTTACTTTTCCAGTTTTAAAACGTTTCTTGCAAACATCTGTTGATATTTCATCACATTCTTTATAAATTGTGTCTTCAATAGCAAGAGATTTAATAGTCTTGTTTCCACTAATTGATTCAGCAAGCCAACGGACGAATTCGCTATAGGCGGTTCTTGCAATACGGGAAAGTTTTAAAATAATTCTTTGGAATATTAAAACAATAAAGAAAATAAGAGGAGTAGTTGCAAGAATAATTAATGATAGCAACCAGCTATAGCTAAACATTGTTATTAAAGTGAAGACTAATTCAACGGCAATCCAGAAAATTCTCAAGACGGAATTTGACAATACATCACCAATATTAGCCGCATCATTTTGAAGTCTTGCAATCAGCCAGCCGCTTGGAGTTCTATCAAAATATGAAAAACTTAGTTCCTGAATTCGTTTATAGGCATCTCTTCTTAAACCAGTCATTATTATCATTTCAAAATAACTCATGGTAAAGAAAGTTAAGAAAATAGAAATACTTCTTAAAACAATCATTACGATATAGAAGATTATGTAATTTAAAAAAGTTAGTGATAAATCAATTCCTAAGATTTTTACGTTTAAGATGACATCAAAAATTGAATTGTAGCCAACAAGTTGACCACTATCAAAGGCACTAATTAAACCAGCATTCATTGATGGAATAAAGCTAGCATCATAAAAAGATGTAAACATCATTCCTATAAAAAGAACGATGAGTAGTGGCCACTTTACAAAAACGTATTTAAAAGTTTTTGCCCAAACAGCAATACTAAATTTACTTTTGATTTCTTCTTCTTTAAAAACCGATGTTCCAGCCATAATTACTCCATTTTGGTTTGAATATCATAAATTCTTTTATAAAGACCATCTTTTTGTATTAAATCTTGGTGCTTGCCCATTTCAGAAATTTTCCCATTATCTAAAACGAGTATTAAATCAGCATCTTTTGCAGTTGCAATACGGTGAGTGATGATAAAAGTTGTCCTTTCTCCTGATTTTTCTTTTAATGCTTTACGGATGTTGTAATCAGTTTCTGTATCAAGAGCTGATAAAGAATCATCAAAAATTAAAACTGGAGCATCACTTAATAAAGTTCTTGCAATAGCAACTCTTTGCTTTTGACCGCCGCTTAAAGTAGTTCCTTTTTCTCCAACTGGTGTATCATAACCATGAGGAAATTGAAGGATATTTGAATGAATTTGACTAATAGAAGTAGCAGCAATTATTTCTTTTTCGTTAGCACTTTGTCTAGCAATACGAATGTTATCTTTAATTGTTTTTGAAAATAAGAAAGGATCTTGTAAAACAATTGAAACATTTCGTCTTAAGTGAGACTTTTGAATTTCCTTAAGTTCAACTCCATCAAGCTTAATACTTCCGCTTGTATAGTCATATAATCTAGTTAATAAATAAGCAAGAGTGGACTTACCTGATCCGGTTTTACCCATAATAGCAACGGTTTGACCTTCTTTGACAGAAAATGAAACTTTGTCAATTGCAGCTTGATTAGAATCACAGAAAAAGAATGATACATTGTCAAAAACTATATTTCCTTTAATTTTTGGAGTTAAACCAGTTTCGGTATCTTCTAGTGGTTCATCTAAAATCAAATTGATTCTATCTAAACTAGCATTAGCTCTAGCAAGATTAGATAAAACTGTAGCGACATCTCTAACTGGCCAAACCATTAAATTAACAAAAGTAAAACTAACGAATAATGTTCCTACTGAAATAGTGTTATTAAAGCAAAGAACGAAACCAAAAATAGTGGTTAACGCAATTTGGCTGAAGACAAAAACGTCACTACTAGCAAAGAAAAAAGCTGATAATTTACGCCAGTTTAGATACTTATTTCTAAAATCTGTGATGTATTTTTCGAAACTATTAATCTCGTAAGTTTCGTTGTTAAAAGCTTTTACTAATCTAACGCTTGCTAAATTTTCCTCAATTTTATCCGTCATGTTTCCTTCACTATCATCTGTTAAACGATATCTTCTTCTAACTTCTTTAATAATAAAGAAGGAATAGATGAACATAAGTGGAAGAATGCAAATACTAATTAAAGCAATCATCCAATTGGTTATGGCAAGAAAGATAAAACTTAAGAGGACGATATAAAAGGTATAAACAATAAGCGTTATATCTGGTCCAGCAAATCTTCTTACAATATCTTCATCTCTAGTGCAGGTTTGAATAATATCACCATTTTTCATCCCTTTAATTTTTGAATAAGGAAGTCTTTCGATATGTGAAAAAAGAAGAAGTTGTAGATTTTTACTCATCTTGTTCATAAAAGAACTTCTCATAATCATTCTAGTGATGATGATAACAGCGGCTAAAAGAGCAAATCCAACAATTAATACGGCAAACATCCATAAGTTAGAACTTAAAAATTCTATTCCACCAAAAATTGTTACAAAAAATGTAGTTAAAATATTAACATCACTGCCAAGTGAAGAGATATCTTTAATAGGAGTTCCAATCCCACCTAGATTTTCTTGAGCTTGAAGGACATCAATTAAAATCTTATTTAAGTAAGAAGATGTTATTGTGAAGAATACAGAAAGGAAAAGTAAGAAGAAATAAAAGAAGTAAATAAATTTACAATCTTTTATCATTACCATCAAAATTTTCCAAAACTTACGCATAACAGAATGATACTATTTTTATAGTTAAATTCAACAATCTTTGATAAAATTAACACAGGTATTTTATGGACGAAGAAAGAAAAAATAAAGACATAGACATAGAAGAAATTGTCACTGACAATTTAGAAGAAAACGAAAGTAAAATTGAAGAAAACCCTGCAGAATTAAATGATTTTGATAATATAGATGAAGATTATACTGACGACATCTTATACAAGAAAACTGATTTAGGCGAAAGTATTCAAGAAGATGTTGTCGAAGAAAAAGAAAAGGTAAAACAAAATAAAGAAAAAAGCAATAAATATAAGTATTTAATTTACCTATCAATTATTCTTTTAATTACTGTCGTTGTTTTATGGTACAACCTTGTACAGCCAACTAAAGGTCCTGATGGTTCTGATATGTTGGTTTATGAAACAATTCCTGATGTTGTTTCTAAAACTAATGTTTGGTACTTTTTACTTTTGATTGGATCGGTAATTTTTGGTTTCTTTATTGCGGCTTTGATTATTTGGACTTTTGCAAAGCTATATACAAAACATTATAAAATGCACCAAGCTTTTGCAAATGCACTTATAGGATCTTTTTATAGCGCGATTACACCTGGAGCAAGTGGTGGTCAATTTGCTCAGGTTTATGTATTTAAAAAGCAAGGTATGCCTGTTTCAAATGCTGCTTCTATTTTTGTAATGAGCTTTATTGTTTACCAAAGTTGCTTAATTATCTTTGGAATTATTTCTTTGATTACTAGTTTTGGCGATATTTTAAAAATTAATGTTGTCCCAATTAGTATTGGAGTTGTTAGTTTTGATCTTCCAATATGGATTTTTATTGCTTTTGGTTTCCTTTTAAATCTTATTGTTATTGTTGCATTATTTTTTATGTCTTTATCAAGAAAATTTCAAAACTTTATTTGCAATGGTTTAATCGGAATTTGTGCGAAATTAAAGATTATTAAAAATCCAGAAGAAAAAAGAAAATCAATTAGAATTCAAGTTGAGAATTATCGTATTGAGTTTAGAAGATTACAATCAAATATGGCTTTTACCGGACTTGTTTTCTTAATTTATTGTGTTCAAATCATAAATTCCAATGTTCAGCCATTTTTATGTGGTTTAGCCTTGAATGCTTTTGATGTAGAAACTTTAAGCTCTGCTGGTACTATTTTCCAAAAAATATATCAAAGTATTGTTTATTCTAATTTCCATCAAATGGCAACAGGTCTTTTGCCTTTGCCTGGAAGTGCTGGAGCAAGTGAAATTGTTTTTGGTTCTTTATTTGGCGAAACTAGTGGATATTTTAGTGCTGAGTTCTATAGAACAGGTGGTGGAATAAATATTCTACTTCTTTTGTGGAGATTTATTACTTTCTATATTCCATTTATTATTAATGGAGTTGTTGCTGCAACTTATAAATCTAGAGGAATGCCTGTTAAAGATAGAATTCTTCCAGTTGGCGATAAGAAAACTATGCTTACCATCCAACTTTCAACTTATGCTGAAAGAAAAGAAACTTCTGATATTGCATATGAAACAAGAATAATGGAAAGAAAAGAACTTCTTCAAAAGATGATGAAGTTTAAAGATAAATCTGATAAGGAAAAGAGTGGTAAAATATCTAAAAAAGGGAAAAAAGCGAAAAAGAAAGGAGAAGAGAAATGAATATAGCGATATTTTCAGATGTATATTTGCCTGACATTAATGGGGTGGCGGTCAGTGTTGATTCTCTATTTAAACTTTTGACTAAATATGGGCACAATGCTTATGTTGTAACTACCAGTAGCGAAAAAGAAATTTCTTTTAAAGATAATATTTTAAGAATTCCTGGTTTAGAACTTAAAAAGTTATACGGCTATCGTGCTTCATTTATTTATAATGAAAAAGCTTTTCAAATCTTAAAAAAACTTAAACTAGATTTGTGTCATATCAATACTGAATTCGGGATTTCACAATTTGGTTTTATTGTTGCTAGTAAATTAAACATTCCTAGTGTCTATACTTATCATACAATGTATGAAGATTATACATATTATGCAACAAAAGGTTACTTTGATCGTTTTTCTAAATGGGCAATTAGAGAATTTGATAAATCATGCATGAATAGAGCAACTGAAATTATTTCGCCAAGTAAAAAAACTAAGATTTATATCCGTTCAGTAGGTGTTGAAAAATATGTAAATGTAGTGCCAACCGGATTTAATTTTGATCGCTTTATTCCTAATCCAGAAAATAAAGAAAAAAGCTTAGAAATGAGAAGAAATCTAGGTTTTAAAGATAATCAAAAGATACTTTTGTGTCTTGGCAGAATCGCTAAAGAAAAAAGCTTTGACATCATTATTGAAGGGTATGCTGATTATTTAAAAAAATATAATGATCAAGATACAGTTTTACTTTTTGTAGGAGATGGGCCAGCAAGAGGGGAATTAGAAGCTTTAACTCAAAAACTTAATGTTTCTAATAGAATTAGATTTGTTGGTAAAGTCGATAACTCATTGGTTCCATATTATTATTTAATGAGTGAAATATTTTTAAATGCTTCAATTAGTGAAACACAAGGTTTGACTTTTATGGAAGCTATGGCTAGTGATTTA
>OIEN01000124.1_pt1 | contig 58975 bp, 49 predicted proteins | sample 1581741 | NCBI WGS metagenome assembly OIEN01 (sample SAMN01760944, study PRJEB22395) | human gut metagenome | reverse complement strand
AGGTCCGTCCCTTTTTCTCAAAAGTGAGAATTTTCCTCCGTCCCTTTTTCTCATTTCTCGGGTTTCATTTTTAATTTACGTCAACTATTTTATCTACGATTTCTTATCTTTTGACGCATTTTTATCATTCGCTCTCTTCGTTCTTTTTCCAACTTTTCTAGCTCTTTCTGAGCCAAAATATTTTTCCTAGTTTCATAAAGTAAAGCTACGTCTTTCAAAAAACTTTCTTCTTTCGTATCGCAAACATCTGTCATAAGATAACTATCAATCATGTTAATTATTTTCTTATAAGTGATTCTTTCTGGACATACAAAACTTTCCACGCAAATCTCAAAATAATCACAAATTTCGATAGCATCTTCCAAATTAACGTTTCTTCTTCCCTGCTCAATATTAGAAATCTTTGAGCGACTCATTCCAAGCTTTTTGCCCAATTCATATTGAGAATACTTTTTGCTTTTTCTGAGGAATACCAAACGCTTTGCGACACTTTCTTCCATTTGCTTGCCCCCCTTTACAGTTATATTACTTTACATAAAACATTTTAGGGACATTAGATTGTAAATGTTCCTCCAGGAGTATCTAATACCATAAAGACTTTCTCTTCTCTACCATTTTCAATATTTATATAAACAATAAAATTCCTATCATTCATTTTTCCTTTAAACTCATAAGCTGCAACTTCCGTCTTCCAATCAGTTGGTATAATTGTAACAGAAGAAGAAAGTATTTCAAGTTTTGAATTAATTTTCTTTTGTGCTTCTTGCATAGATATATTTACTTTTGGCAAATCCCTCTTGCGATGCGAATTAAGATAGCTTTGACTTTCCAATCCCAAAACCTCACCATTATCCAAAGCCACTTTAACCTTTACTAAATCAGGATAACAAATGATTCCGTTTTGATTAAAAGCATAATTAATTGTCAAAACACCATTCTCATTTGTAAAATATGACTCTTTCATTTCTCCAAAGCCATGTTTTTCTAAGAAGTCTTTACCAATTGCATTTGCTTGTTCTTTCGTTACATTTTCATTTGCCACATTTCTAGAAATATCCATCCACAAAACATGACCCCCCTGCTCAGTCACATTTATATACCCATTTATTTTACTATCAAGCACAAAAGAAAAACTATACGATTTGATATTTCCATTAACAATTCCATTATTTTTAAGCTCCGTTATCCTCGTTTTATCTACATATTCATATACTTTTTCTTTTGCCTTTTCTTCACTATACACCTCACTACCAAGCCCTAGTGGTTTACTACTAGTCATATGCTCTGAAAAAGGTCCGTCATAGATAAGCCCCTCATAGTCTTGCATATCTTGTTCGATCTTAGAAAAACTGTCCTTTGAAATATTAGCAACCTCTTGTGCTAAAAATGCAGTATTTTCCTCTTTGGTAAGCTCTTTCCACGAAATACTATTACTTGCCAAATCACTAGCTAAGCCTTGAATTGTACTGTTTAAAGTTTGGCACGTCTCATAGTAATCATTTAAATTTTCATAATCATCATCTTTTAAGTTTTCGCCGTCTATTAACTTGTTAGCTAAGCTATACGAATAATCACTAAGCTGATTAAAAAACTTAACAGCCGTATTTAAAACATTACTATCTGTAGGTATTTGTGAAAGTGAAGATTGCGCCAAATCTGCCTTTCTCCAAATATTATTAAGTGTTTTGGCAGAATAACTTGATGTATTAGAAATCTGCGCTTTTGCAAGTAAAGTTTCAACATTTTCCGTATATTCAACAAGCTCATAAAAAGCCTTATCATACGAATTCGAAAGTGTTTGTGTAAGTTCCTTGTTCCTAATATTCAAATAAAAAGACATTCCCACAAAAATCATCAAAGCAACAAGTGCAATACGTAATCCTCCACTTAAATCTACTCTTTTATTCCAAAACTCCATCAAAATTACCACCTCGTAAGTTATTTTTGGGTCAAAAACTTATAATTATACACAAATGTAAAAAAATATGTTAAAATGTTCTTGATTGGAGGTAGATATATTGGATAAAAAAATCGTAATATTATATGCAGCTCTTGGTGGAGGACACTTTAAAGCTGCAGAAGCACTCAAAAACTATATACTAGAAAATAAGCCAGGCTGTAGTGTAGAAATGCTAGATGCTTTAAAGTACGCAAATAAAGCAGTAGACAAAATAATAATAAACTCATACGTAAATATGGCTCGATACTCACCAGAACTTTGGGGAAACATATACAAATTAAGTGCAAAACAATACTCAGTAGCAAACTTCAGTAATGCCGTGCAAAGACTATTATCGCTAAAACTTGTAAAATACCTAAATGAACAGAAACCCGATATAATAATTTCTACGCACCCGTTCGTAACAGAAATGTGTGCTATTTTGAAAAAGAAAAATCAAGTAAACTCAAAGTTAAACGTAATAATAACAGACTATGCATCACATAGATTTTGGGAACTAAAACCCGAATTCATCGACAACTACTTTGTTGCTAATAACGAAATAAAATACAAAATGGGCTTTAACGGAATAGATTTAAATAAAATTCACGTAACTGGAATTCCTGTATCTCCAGCATTTTTGAAAAAATATGATAAAGAAAAAATCTATGAAGAATTTGGGCTAGATAAAAATAAGAAAACTGTTTTAATATTCGGTGGTGGCGAATATGGGTTATCAAATGTAAAGACCTTTTATAAAGGGCTAATAGATACAGACTTAGACATCCAGATCGTCACTGTAGCCGGTAAACGTCAAAAAAGTCAAAAGATGTTTGCAGACATCGCCAACGGTTCTAATAAAAAAGTTATCATCTTAGGCTATACTACAAAAGTACCAGAACTAATGAACATTGCAGACCTTATAATATCTAAACCTGGTGGATTAACAACAACAGAAATTATAACAACACATGTACCATTTGCAATAATAAATCCAATTCCAGGTCAAGAAGAAGAAAATGCCGAATTCCTATTAAACAACGGTGCTGCTGTACAGATATTCGATGCCAAGAGTACAAAGCCATTCATAGAACATTTGCTTACAGACGAAATACGTTTAGAAAATATCAAACAAATGCAAGAACACATCGCTAAACCAAATTCTACAAGAGATATTGTAGATGTAATTTTTAAAGAATAACTTATATTAAAAAACTGCAGTTAAATTAATTCCTGTCTCCCTACAGGGTGACACTTCATTAATTTCAACTGCAGTTTTTGCTTAATTCTTACTTAATTTTTCTTCTGGAATTTTTTATCTTTCTATTCAATAGTAATTTGCATTCCATTTTCATTCCAAACATCTCGTGTCTTATTAATTCTATCAGTCTGTGTTTCGCCAACACAATCTCTCATAATTCTAACATCCTCAACTGGTGTAATTGTTCTTATAAGGTTCTATAATTTTAGTTAGAGTTTACCACCCCAACTATTGACAAAGAGCCCTATTAACAAAGAACCGCAAAAAATAAATCCTGTAACTCTTACTACTATAAGGTTTACAGGATTTAGTGGAGCCAGTGATCGGAATTGAACCAACGACCTACTGATTACAAGTCAGTTGCTCTACCAACTGAGCTACACTGGCAAACTGGTGACCCGAGGGAGAGTCGAACTCCCCACTCCGCCGTGAAAGGGCGATGTCTTAACCGATTGACCATCGGGCCATAAAATAAATAATGGTGAGCCATCGCAGATTCGAACTGCGGACAACTTGATTAAAAGTCAAGTGCTCTGCCAACTGAGCTAATGGCCCATCACCTTGCAAACGTGTTAATCACGACTGCTTCTCTATACTACTACATTTTTTTACAGATGTCAACATGTTTTTTTAAAAAATCTTCCGAAAAATTTTTAAATTTTATATATTATTTAGTTTTTCAATAAGAGCATCAACGTCTATACCATGTACTAAACAAGCTTCCTCTAATGTTTCGCCTGCTGAAGCCGGACATCCTAAACAATGCATTCCTGCCTCTAATAAAATTTCAGGATATTTCTCATTCATACCCACAATTTCTCCAATAAGCATATCTTTAGTTACCATATTAATACCTCACAATCTTTATAATATTTAAAATTGACATAACCATTTAACCACATTTTTGTTATGTTTATTAATGACACAAAATGTGTCAAATATTTTTGATAAATATCTAGACACGAAAAAAAACAATGCTATAATCACATTCAAAAGGTGGTGATACATTTGAAAGCAAAACATATTTACCTTTTGTTAATCACTATTTTTGTTATAATCTCGGTCGTACTTAAAATACTTACGTCATTCTCAAATCAAACTTCAGTTTTTTTATACTCTTTATTTTTCCATCTAATTGTTTCAGCATACATTTGCTATAGCTGGTTTGAACTATTCGTATTGCAAGAAAAGCAAGGTAGCAAACTAATAAAAAGTAAACAAAAACTAAATTCTGACTGGAGATGATTAATATTTTTAGCACTTCTACATTTTACAACAAAAAATTCTTCATTTCAACATTTTTATTAATTATACTAATATTAAATTTATTTCTTTTTAAAGATGTTTACGAAGAACAATCTATATCTATATTATTCCTAGAAAAAATCCATTCAATTCCTAAAGATATTTCCAAAATTTTTAAAATACTCTACTTTTTTTCTTTAATAATTTCATGGAGCTTTTTTCTAAACATAATATATCAAAAGTTTATAATTCCCACTATTCCTGAAAAAACTAAAACAAATATTCAAGAAAAAAATTCATTAATAATTGGCAAGAACTTATCAGACGGTAAAATTGTTTCGATACCCGAAAAAGGACTTTATCAAAACATATTGATTACTGGAACAATCGGTACAGGCAAGACCTCTTCAGCAATGTACCCTATCACAAAACAATTATTAAATATGGGAATTGGTATGTTAGTTCTTGACGTTAAAGGGAACTTTCACGAAAAAGTAAAAGAGCTGTCGGCAAACACAAATAAAAAACTAATAGTGATACAACTTGGTGGTAAATATACTTATAATCCTTTAGACAAACCAAATTTAAAGCCATCTATTTTAGCTAATCGCATAAAAACAATACTTACACTATTTTCAAATCAAAACACAACAGACTCATATTGGCTTGACAAAGTAGAATTATATTTAACAGAATGCATAAAACTCTGTAGACTCTACAACGATAACTATGTAACATTCATCGAACTTCATAAATTAATTAACGATTCAAAATACTTAGAAGATAAAATTTCTATTGTTAAAAATTTGTTCCTTTCCAATAGCTTAAATCAATCTCAAGTATATGATTTCAAAACATCTTTAGAATTTTTTACATCTGAATTCAAATCTCTTGATTCAAGAGTACTTTCCATTATTCAATCAGAAGTTTCAAGGATAACCCAGTTATTTGTAAGTGATTACGAAGTCGCAAAAACATTTTGTCCAGACAAAGCTAATATCTCGTTTTCAGGATTTGAAAACTTAGAAGATAATATTGTTGTGTTAAATATGAATATAGCAGAGTATCGAAATTTATCGAAAATAATTGCGACTTACTTAAAACTAGATTTTCAATCAGAAGTTCTTATGCGATTAGCAAAAAAAAATACTATAAAACCAGTTGCTTTTGTGTGCGATGAATATCATGAATATGCCACCCAAAACGATGCTGACTTTTTTTCAGAAAGCAGAGAAGCAAAATGTATAAATATAGTTTCCACTCAAAGCTATACCTCGCTTCTAAATGCTGTCAGAGAAAACTCAGCAGCCAAAATCATCATTCAAAGCCTAGTAAATAAAATATGGTTTCGAACTGATGATATATTCACTATCGAAGAAGCACAAAAGCAACTAGGAAAGGAGGACAAAACTAAATATAGTCACACTATATCAGAAAATGCAAAAGAGACAAAATTTAACTATATACTTAATAACTTCAAATCAAGTAATTCCAATATTTCTGAAAGTATAAGTTCTCAAATTCATCACGACTTTATCTATGATATCAATACTTTTTCAAGAGAACTGCGAACATTTGAAGCAATATGTTTTTTGTCAAACGGATATGAAATCTTAAAGCCACAGATCCTACAGCTTACACCTGAATTCAAAGCAAATAGATTTATATAAAAATTGAAAGGAGCATAAAAGATGCTAAAAAAGAATCTAAAAAAAGTAATCATATTTACGTTACTTATAACAATACTAATTTCCTCAACTTGCCTAGCTGCTACACCAAAACTAATAAATAACTTAGAAAAGAATTTAAATACCATCAAAGAATGGATTATAAAAATATCTACACCAGCTGCTGCAGTGGCCATTGGTGTTGGGATTCTAATGAAAAAATTCAGTTTTGGAGATGAAGAGCGAATCGTTTCTGGCAAGAAACTAATTCGTAGCACATTATTTTCTTACGCATTCATACTAAGTGTAGATTTAGTTTTAAAAGCCATCGAAAGCTTATTCGGCAAATAATGAAAGGAGTAACTAAATATGTCTGGCGATACTATACAAGAAATAGATTTAGTTGAAGTGATTTTAGAAACAACAAATTCACTATACTCTTCCATAATAAGCTCAATAGTTCAAAACATTAATCCTTTATTAGATAAACTTATTTTTGTCGATAACACAATAACTACAGATTCATATTTTGAAAAAATATTTGGCACTTCTCCAACTAACGGAGTTTTAATGCTAACCAATTGCCTACTTTTAGCCTTTATTTTATATTATTGCATAAAACTTATTGTTGCTCCATTTACAGGAAACGAAGTAGAATCACCAAGCAGATTTATTTTAAGAATAATAATAGCAGCAATAACAATGAATTTTTCTCTCGAAATATGTAATCTCTTAATAAATGGTACTAATCAAATAAGTGATTTCTTTTTAAGTTTAGGTAGCAGTATTTTCAAAAAAGAAATTTCTTTCGAAAGTTTAATTTCGTGCTTAAATATCAATAGTCTAGATAACTTCAATGCTTTTTCTTTAGATGGAATTTTAAGCAGTATCTTATCTATTTCTTCTTTTTCCCTATTACTTAGCTTTTCTTTACGTTACATACTTATCAAATTACTAATTCTAGCTTCGCCATTTGCATTTTTATGCTCATCTACTAAAGCAACTGAAGGCTTTCTAAAAAGTTGGTACAAAAGTTTTCTTTCTATGCTATTACTTCAAATAGTTCTATCTGCTCTTTTAATAATTCCTTATGCACTCTTAAAAGAAGACTCCTCTTCTCTATTTAATAAAATACTCCTAATCGGCTCTATTTCGGCCCTTTTAAAATCTGGGCAATTAGTTAAAGAGTTTTTAGGCGGAATCGGAATAACGTCTAGTTTTAGTTCTGGTGTATCGGGTATTAAATCAATTTTTATGAGGTAACTATGAAACAAAAATTTATTTTTCCACTAAATTACGACTACTCTGCCAAATTTCTAGGCATAATTGAATATAAATTATTGACACCTCTATTAATCTATGGAATCCTACTATTTCTCGCATTACGATACTTTGATTTAACTTTTTTCACAGCTCTAAGTATTTTCATATTCTTATTTTTTCCTATCGCTTTACTGCTAAATTCTAGATTTTACACAGAACCTTTTTATACATTTTTCATTTGCATATTATCGCATTACGCAAAAAGTAAAATCTACTTATACAAACGGGTAATTTGGTGTGGAATTAATTCAACCTGCTTTTTATACTACACTTCTAATCATTTTATATTCGTGGTCCAGAATACATATGTATCTCAATTTGTGCTTTCCCCTTAAAGCTTCATCTTTCTAAAATAAAAAGCAGAATTCCATACCAAATTGCCCGTTTGTCTTTGACAAGAAATAATATTTTTAGATATAATATTGCCAAACCGAGAAAAAGTGTATATTATTATTTTACTAGGGGGCAATATTATGAATTTTGAACAAAACTTATCACTAATATTTGAAAATATGTCTATACCAGAAGTCTTTATTTCAGAATACCTTTGCACTGCAAATGGTGATTATGTAAAGATTTATTTGTATTGCTCTTTTTTATGTAAACACAATGTCGACATTTCCGCCCTAGACCTTTCACAGAAGCTTGGTATATCTATTCAAAAAGTTGAGCAAGGTTTAAAATATTGGGAAGATAATGGTGTTATGATACGTAAAGGTGAATCTTATGTTTTAGCAGATTTAAAACAAATCGAAGTAAACAAACTATATACACCCAAACTATCCTTATCAACAGAAGATGCAATCAAAAATACAGAAAGAAATGTATATCGTTCACAAGCAATCAGTGCAATAAATGATATGTTTTTCCAAGGACTTATGTCTGAGACTTGGTTTGCAGATATTAATCTTTTGTTTACAAAATACATGTTTGATGAAAATGTGGTCTTGTCACTATTTAATTACTGCTATGCTCGAAATGCATTACACAGAAAATATCTATTTGCTGTTGCAGATGCTTGGGCAAAGAACAACGTAAAAACTCAAGAAGACTTAGACAGATATTCTTTATCTTACGAAAAAGCAATTCAAGTTAAAAGAACAATTGCTAAAAAACTTGGGCTTACACGAAATCTTTCTGAATACGAAGAAGCTTACGTTGAAAAATGGGTTCTTGAGTTTGGCTATTCATTAGATATAATAGAAATAGCTCTTAGACGCACAACATCAAAAACAAATCCAAGTTTTAATTACTTAGATAAAATTATTACAGATTGGCACGAAAGAAACTTAAATACTGAATCAGAAATAAACACATTTATAAAAGAACAAAAAGAAAAAAATAAAGCCATTAAAAATATTACTACTGGTAATCAAACGGTATTGCAAGCATACAAAGACACTGCAACAGCTCAATACGATGACTTATCTAAGTTTTATATGAACTAAATTATTAAAGAAAGGAGTGCATGATATAAACATCATGCAAACATATATTTATAGATTATGTATAAAGACACATATAAACGCATAGAACGTGAGTATGAGATTAAACGTAACCTTGCAGATAAAAATTATCGTGAACTAAAAGAAAATACATATACTTCAAACCCAAGACTAAAAGAAATCGATATAGAAATTTCAAAATTGCGGAATACGTGCTGCAAAGCTTTCGCTTAATCAAGATGTCTCGCAAAAAAAATTTACATCTGATGAATTAAAAAAAAAGATCAGCTCTTTAAAATCAGAAAAAGAAAGAATACTAGCAAGTTTAAATGTATCTCTTAAGCCTGTATATACATGTGACAAATGCAACGATACTGGATTTATCTATGAAAACGGCATAGCTAGCATGTGCTCTTGCTTTAGGCAAGAACTAATAAACGAATCATACAGTAAATCAAACTTATATAAATTAAAAGATGAATGTTTTGAAAAAGTGAACCTTAATCTATTTTCTGCAGAACCTTCTCTAGCAAAATATAATACAGAAATATCACCTAGAGAAAATATGAAGAAAATAATAGATATATCAAAAACTTTTATAAACAACTTTGAATCTCCTGACCAGAAAAACTTGTTATTTACAGGCACTCCAGGGGTAGGCAAAACATTTATGTCTAGTTGTATTGCAAACGAAATAATAAATAAAAATTATACCGTTTTATATCAAACTTCTTCTCTATTGCTAAACAGTATTTTTGAATACAAATTTAGTAAAGAAGAAAATTCAAAAGAATTATATGACAACTTATTTAATGTAAATCTTTTAATAATCGATGACCTTGGTACCGAAAACTTAACAGCAGCAAAGTTTGAGGAACTTTTCACAATATTAAATTCAAGACTAATCACACCAGGAACAAAAACAATTATTTCAACAAACTTATCCCTTGAAGATCTTGCTAGAACTTATGATCACAGAATACTTTCGAGGCTCATGGGTAATTTCATAGTTTTAAGGTTTTATGGCGATGACATAAGACTTATAAAACACTAAATTATTTTTCATATATCTTTCTGATACTAAATCTTTTAAAGATAAGAAATCCAGCTCTTTAGAGCTGGATTTTTATTAACTATCCTTTATTGGGGATAGTTAGCAGTGTTATTGAAATGTTATTGAATGAATGTTTATATCACATTTAATAAAACAACATATTGTAGAAGACTAAATTTATTATAAAATGTCCTCTGAAATTATCTTAGCGATACCAACAACTTTTCCACCATCGTTAGTTCTCATCAAAGTAACACCTTGAGTTGATCTACCTAGTACACTAATATTCATAACTTCTAATCTAATAATTACTCCCTTATCTGTAATTAGCATCACATCGTCATTATCGTCAACAACTTGGATGCCTACAACCTTACCTGTTTTTGGAGTTGTCTTATAAGTAATTACACCTTTACCTGCTCTAATTTGTACTCTGTACTCCTCAAGCTCAGTTCTCTTACCAAAACCATTTTCAGTTATAGCTAACAAGTATGCCTTTTCATTATAAATAGGTTCCATACCTACTACAAAATCGCCTTCAGAAACTCTAATACCAATTACACCTTGAGATACTCTTCCTACAGGTTTTACATCACTTTCAGCAAAAGTAATTGACATACCTTCATGAGTTACCATTACGACATTTCTCTCGCCATCAGTTAATCTTACATCAATTAATTCATCGCCATCTTTCAAAGAGATTGCTTGTAGTCCAGTCTTTCTAGCACTATTGTACTCTAACAATTTTGTCTTCTTGATAATACCACCACGTGTAGCCATAAGTAAATATTGACCCTCTACAAACTCTTTTATAGGAATAACAGCAGTAACCTTTTCATCTCCATCTAATTGTAATAAGTTTACAATAGCTGTACCTTTAGCGGTTCTGCCAGCTTCTGGCACTTCATATCCTTTTAATCTATATACTTTACCTTTATTAGTAAAGAACATCAAAGTATCATGAGTAGAAGTAACAAATAATTGTTTTACGAAGTCTTCCTCTCTAGTTTGAATTCCTGTTATACCTTTTCCACCTCTTCTTTGAGCTTTATATGTATCAACAGGCATTCTCTTAATATATCCAAAACGTGTCATCGCAACAACAACACTTTCTTCTTTTATCAAGTCTTCGTTTGTCATTTCTCCTTCTGCAGATATTATTTGAGTTCTTCTTTCATCTCCATATTTAGCTTTCATTTCAAGCAATTCATCTCTTATAATATCACAAACCAATTTTTCACTAGCTAAAATTGCTCTATATCTTTCAATTTGTTCCATAAGTTGCTTATACTCTTCTTCAATCTTTTCTCTTTGTAATCCAGATAAAGTTCTAAGTTTCATTTCCAAAATGGCATTTGCTTGGATTTCAGTTAACTTAAATCTCTTCATAAGTCTTTCGGCAGCATCATCATAAGCAGCTCTAATGATAGCTATAACTTCATCAATATAATCAAGTGCAATTCTTAATCCTTCTAAAATATGAGCTCTTGCTAAAGCTTTTTCCAAATCAAATTTTGTTCTTCTAACAATAACTTCTTTTCTGTGCTCAATATAGCATTCAAGCATTTGCCTTAAAGTCAAGATCTTTGGCTCGCCTTTTACAAGTGCAAGCATGATAGCTCCAAAAGTATCTTGTAATTGAGTATTTTTCAAAAGCTGATTTAAAACAATCTTAGGATTTGCATCCTTCTTAAGTTCAATAACAATTCTCATACCCTCTCTGTCCGATTCATCTCTCAAATCAGATATTCCGTCTAAACGTTTGTCACGAACCAAATCAGCAATATTTTCAATAAGTCTTGCTTTATTTACTTGATAAGGAAGTTCAGTAACAACAATTCTATATCTACCATTACCATGCTCTTCAATTTCTGTCTTAGCTCTTACAATAATCTTGCCTTTACCCGTTGTATAGCAGCTTCGTATACCTTCTTTACCAACAATAATTCCTCCAGTAGGAAAATCAGGTCCCTTAATTTCAGTCATCAAATCCTCATCAGTAACATTATCTTCTTCAACTAATCTAATAATCGCATTAATAACTTCTGTTAAATTATGTGATGGTATGTTAGTAGCCATACCTACAGCAATACCAGAAGAACCATTAACTAATAAATTTGGGATCTTAGCAGGTAAAACAGTTGGCTCTTGCAACTTTTCATCATAGTTAGGCATAAAATCAACTGTATTCTTTTCAATATCAGCAAGCATTTCCACAGCAATCTTTGGCATTTTAGCTTCTGTGTACCTCATAGCAGCTGCACTATCGCCGTCGACACTACCAAAGTTACCATTACCATTTACCATCATGTATCTTAAAGAAAAGTTTTGCGCCATTCTTACCAAAGCATCATAAATAGACGCATCACCATGAGGATGGTATTTACCCATAACCTCTCCGACAATATAAGCAGATTTTCTGAAAGGCTTCTCTGGTGTAAGACCAAGACCATTCATAGAATACAAAATTCTTCTGTGAACTGGTTTTAAACCATCTCTAACATCAGGAAGTGCTCTTGAAACAATTACGCTCATAGCATAATCTATATAAGACTTTTTCATTTCTTTTTCGATGTCTACTCGAATAATTTTTTTTGCATTTTCTTCCATTTTTATATCTCCTATTCCTCTACTTACAAAACACCTTTTTTATGTTATTTAATGTCACAAAATTTATCTAAATAAAATAAAAAATAATTAAAATTATGACATTATAAATTTATATATATAAATCTTGAAATAATATAAAAAAAAGCCATTTCGTACACTAAAATTATACTAAACTGCCTCACAAAAAGCAAGGAAAAATACCACAAAAACAACAAAAACGTATATTTCTAGTGTTTCTCTTTTGAAATCAGCCAGTTGACTTTTTATGTAAAGCATAGTATAATAATTATGTAATCTTTTGAAAGGAAGTTATAATTATGGAACCAAAAATTGTTGAAAATAATAAAGAAAAATCACTTGTAAAAAAAGGGGAAACCTCTTTGAAAAATACAGACAAAAACACATATATTATAAAGCCAATACTACAAACAACAGTAGGGGTGATCTTCTATATAGCCTCATTTGTAGTGTCAGTAGCAATTGGCTATACATTCATATTCTCAGTTTTTAACTAAGCAAGCTTTGCACAAAGTTCGCGCTCTATAGAACTAAGTTCTGTAGAGCCTTTATTTTTCATAAGCTCATATCTATTGATAATCTCCTTACCCCTATCAATAGTATTAGAAATAAGCGATATTTTGTCCAAATCTTTTGAAATAGCATTAACATACTTTTTCATATCCTTTTCGTTATTGTTAGAAAAAGCCTTTTCAAACTCATCGCATTTCTTATTAATTCGTGAAAGTGTATTCTTATTTTTAGTCATAACCTTTTGCAATTCATCATCAAAAGTATCACCAAGTATTAAATCAATTCCCTCACGTACAATACTTTTAACTCCTGTCGGAATTCCTTTTATACTATCAACCCCAATATTAAGTGCACTTTTTAATCCAGACTTTAAATCACTATCTCTTATGGCTTTACCCAAATTTCTAAAATTATCAAAAGTTCTAGCTTTCATCCCTATCGTATTTTTAAGTACAGCTTTAAGTGCTGTGTTAATAGTGTCAGATATTAAACTCTTCGTCTTTTCATTACTAAAACCGTCCTTAATTTTAGTAATCATATTATCTTTCAAGTCCATCTTCATTAAACCAGTATTAATCGCATTATCTAAACTTTCATTTACAGTAGTACTAGCATTTCTAAGTTCTGTACTAACCTCCAATTTATTATCCCTATTTAAACTTAACTCCATATAATTTTCGCGTAACCAAAATTACGCACTCCTTTCTTTATAAATTCTAATAATCAAGTTTTTTAACTCTTATTGAAATCCACACAAGTAACCACATTGAAATAAAATTCCAATACAAAATCAAATTTCCAATCACAGATTTAGTCATTATCTTATAGTTTTCAACATTTGATTTTATAAATGACACATACACTATAATGTCTAATAAAATCAATATAAACAAAACAATTCGTGCACTCTTCGTTTCTTCAATTCTCTTCTTTTTTTCCTCTTGTATTTCACTAATCATGATATAACTTTTATCAATCAACTCTGAAAAGTTACCACCATACAAAAAGCAATGTTCAACATTAGTAAGAAAAGATTTCATTTGTTTTACACTTACCTTTTCTTTAAAATCTTGAATTGCATTTTCTAATCTTGTACCACTCGAAACTTGAACAAGAAACTTTTTCACATATTCTTGAAGAGGCTCTATAGTCTTAACTTCACTCATAGCAGAAATAATATCATTATTTATACGAGTATGATTTTTTAACTGCAAAAGAAAGTTTAAAAAAACTTTTTCTATTTTTTCTTCTTTATACTCTGCAATCATGCTAAGTATAAAAAAAGGTAAATAGAAAAACGGAATAGATATAATAAGTGACAACATTATAATCTTAAAAAATCCAAAAGATACTGTATATGCAAAACATACACATAATACTCCAGCAAATATTACAGAGATAGGGTTTATAAGCATATTCCTTTGCATTCCACATCGATCAATTAATATATTTACTTTCTTAAAATAATTAATTTTATTTTTAAACTTCACCTTTTTATTTTTGTCATAATATTTTAGCAAATCACTATAATACTTTTCATTTTTCTTTTTAAAAAATTCTTTTGCATTGTCTTTTAACTTACTAATTGAAATCTTTTGAAGAATACTATACATGCAAACACCTATAAGCAAAAACAACAAACAATTTAATATCATAATAAAACCCTTTCTATCTCTGTAGTAGATAACTCTATCTTTTCTTTTACTTTATTTATTGCATCATTTACTTTTTCAAAATGTCCTATTGATTTTCCATTTTCATATCTATCTACTTTAAATTCAAACAAAATGTTATATCTCACATCTTGAATTTCTTCATCATATATAACTTCGGCTATTTCATGTATCTTAAAATTTTTCATAAATATGACAACATCCACAGACATAGCTAAAAGCTTTCTCAAATATTTATCTGTATAACTTTGTGCACTAATATCACGTTTCATAAGAGTAACCAACCTATCAAGAGTATTTTTACTACTATCTGAGTGAAGAGTAGCATAACCTCTGTGTCCCGTAGAAACTGCATCGAAAAACACCATTGCTTCTTCGCCCTTTAATTCACCTATAACAACAACATCATTAGACATTACAAGCGAATGTGCGGTAAGCTTGGCAAGCGTAATGTTTTTGTCTTTATTTCTGTTATTTAAAATCTCTCTTTGAATAACATTCGGATGACTTAAGTTAAGTTCAGCTGTTTCTTCATTAGAAGTTATAGATAAGTCTTCTGGAATTCTATTTATTAAATTACGCATTAAAGTCGTTTTACCACTTCCACCTTTACCGCTAATAATAATATTACATCCGGAAATAATTGATTTAACAAGAAATTTATAAATATCTAAGTCAAACATTTCAATATCAGTCATAAAAAGTTCTTCAAGCGTTTGATTAAGATTTGGTCTATGTATACGAATTACTAAATTAGGCGAAGAAACATTCACAGGCTCGATTCCAGCTTCTATACGCAAATTATTTTTTCTATCACTAACAACAACTATCGGTTCTTCATTTGTAATCTTTCCATGATTTTTCAAAATACAATAACGCACAAAATTTGTATAATCCTCTTTTGAATTAAAGGACTCTTTTATTCTCTCCCAATTTCCTTTTCTCTTTACAAATACTCTATCAAAGCTAGTTACTCTAATATCAGAAACATCAGCATCATCAATATATTTTTGCAAAATATAATAGCCAAAAATTCTATCCAAAATATTTTTAATAGTAGATTCTGTATTCATATTTGCATACTCTTTATAGACCTTCTCGCGTATAATATTTTCAACAATATTTCTATTAATATCAATGTCACTTAAATAATCAGAATAGTTATTAATTAGGAAACTAATTATCTCACCAATAACCTTATCTTTATTCACTTCTAAATTAGGCTCTACATTATTTGCCTCACTTTTTAAAGGATTAATTAACACTTGTAATCACCTGTCTTTCTAGCTTATTATCAGTCGCAAAAAAATTCTTTTTAATATCAAGCAATTTTTCAATAATATTTTTCTTAGGCACGTAATTTATATTCATCAAAATATTTCCATAAGAATTAGCATTTGACTCTTCATTAAACTTTATTTCACCAACAATTTTCATTCCATCCATAGCCTCTACTATAACTTCATCTTCGATGCTTGTTTTAGATTTTTTATTAACAATAATCTCAATCTTTTGTTTCCAAACTCCCCAAGTTTTAGTAATAATGTTGATAAACTGATTCATCTTTTTTAGTGAAAGAAAATTACTTTCTGTAATGAACAAAATCCTTGTTGCCATGCTTAAAGCCCATTTTGTAGAATCTAAAAACATATTGCTACTCGTATCAATAATAATAAAATCATATTTCTCCTTTGCACATCTTAATAGCTCGTTATAGCAATTGCTATTAAGTACATTTTGACAGTAATGTAATGATGTATTACCAGTTAAAACATCAAATCCTCCAACATTTACAACAAGTTCATCAAAGACATTTGAATTAAATCTATTCTTCATAATTAATTCCGAAACATAATTTATTCCAGATTTTTTATCTGCATCTAAACAAATTTCAATGTTTTTTGGCACTTTATCAATTTGCAAAATTTCATCAATGTTACCATTTAAAGTATCCAAATCTATAAGTAAAATTTTAGAAGCACTTTTTTCAGATAAGACCTTGCAAAAGTTTACAGCAAAAGTTGATTTGCCAGCACCAGGTATTCCGCTTATTGCAATAACTTCTTGCTTTTGTACCATTTTTTCTAAAACTACGGGAACATCTTTTTCAGCTTTTTCTTTTTTTTCAAAACCACTAACCTTTTTTGGGTTGCTTTTTTGAAGTTCTATAACATTATCAGTAACATTATATTTTTCTATATCTTCGCTTACCATTTCATATTTCTTTATAATAGGATCTTCTCTATCAATCGCATCAACAATATCTTGCACTTCAACACTACTATCTAAAAAAATATCCAAGACATTACTCTTTTCCAAAACTTTTCTTAAAGCATTATCAATCTCATCAATAACAATAATAATTCTAGCAGAAGAATTTTCTTTTCTTATTTTCGAAACAAACTCCTCTAAATCCCATTGACCTTGCAAAAGTCCACTAATTATAATAGTATCTACCTCACATTTACTAAGACACGTTACAAGCATATCTTGACAAAACAAATCGTTAGAAATTAAATCATACTTAGAATACTTTTTTAATTCATTATTTAAAATATCATTGCCCATAGCAGTAACTATTTTTTTCATAAAAACTCCCCCTTAAAACTCATCACAAATCTTCTCTATCAGTACTAATAAATTTATGTTCATATTCCGATGCTTTAACCTTGACAAGAATATGATTTTTGCCAGCATACATAAGACATGATCCACGTTCGACATTTAATAATTTATAGCTTTCCATTTCAGATAAATTCAAAACTTCCTTAAGCTTTAAAATATCAGTCTCCTCTACTTGAAAAACACATTTGATAGCCGAATTATTTAAAATACCTTTTCCATACACTCCATCTTCAAGTGCAAAAAAATCATTCACATCTTGCGTGATAGCTGTCGCTGCACCACCATATTTTCTTATAGTTTTAAAAATCTTAAAAACAAACATAGCAGTCATACTATTATGATTAATAAGTTTCCAAACTTCATCTAAATAAATAATCTTTTTCCTTCCTCTATTTAAGCAAATGTTATCCCAATAAAAATCAGTAATAACAAAAAGAAGCATCGGCAGATTTTTCTCGTCAACATTATAAATATCCGAAACTATAAGTTTATTATTCAAATTTACATTAGTATAATTATTCATAAACTTAAGCGAACCAGAAATATATGGCTTTAATAAAACAGCAAACTTTTTCATATTTTTATCTTTTGAAATCAATTTATATAAATCACCTAAAATCGGCATCATTTCTGGTCCTTTAAACTTTTTATTATTTAAAAACTTTGAATCTTCACTTTTTACATATAAAGATTCATTATCAAAAGTAATTCCTTTTTCTGCATAACATTTAATAATCTTTTCTTCCAATAAGTTTTTCTCTTCATCAACTAAATCCGGAAAAATAATACTGAAAAAAGTCATTAACTTTTGAAGTTTATTTTGTAAAAAATTCTCATCACCATCAAGAGAAATTTCTCTAATGTCAAAAATATTTATGACATCGCCTTTTCCAAAATTTATAAAAGCACCATTCAAAGCTTTACAAAGCTCTACGTACTCACGATCAGGATCGATAACAAACTGAGTAATATTTAAAAGCCTATTTCTTCCAATCATAAGTTTTATAAAATAAGACTTTCCAGAACCGCTGGCTCCAAACACACACATATTAGCATTTTTGTACTTAGCAGTATCAAATCTATCAACCATAACGATTGAATTATTAAAAGCATTTACTCCAATCAAAACACCTTTTTCATCACAAAAGTCATTTGATATAAATGGGTATGTACTAACTAATCCACTCGTCAAAACATTTCTTTTACTCACGTTCTTCACATCTTTGGGATTATATAAAATAGGCAAACATGCCTTAAATAAACTCTCTTCTCTAAAAAATCCTCTTCGTGTACTTAAACCACAGCCTAACGCAATCGATTCAATCCTTTGCAAATTTTCTTCCAACAATTTCAAATCTTTTGCAAACGTCAAAATATAAATGTTTAAATAATACAAATCATCATTATCAACCTGCATCTTTTTCTTTATATATTTAGCATTTTCATAACTCTCATTCATCACATCAATATCTATCTGATTTTTGGAAGACGTTTTAATATTTGCACCTGTGGCACTAATATAACTAGTAAGCTCTTTTAGTGTTTCATAAGAATTCTTTTTTTCATAAAACATAGAAATCTCAAAATCAATATTAGAAGAAATAAGCCCATCTAAAAAGCCACCGTCCATCTCAGAACTATAGTTATTTACAAAAATAGAAGCTGCCAAATACTCGTTAACTGTCAAATATTTAGGATTACGTGTATCAATAAAAGTTGGACATAAATTATTTAAAGATTTTTTAGTGTTAATAAAAGCCATAATAAATTTCCTTTCTAAACATTTTCTCTTCGAAAAAAGCACTCAAAAATCTTACAAATGACATCTTCTTTGCACGCACTCACTTCATTACCACAAGCTTCTAATGTGCTTACAATTTTATTAATGCTTTCTTCATAATCTTTTTTCTTTTTAAAAATAATAAAAAATCTTCTCGTAAAACTTCGCTTGTCACCAACAATTTGTGTAATTAATTCCTTATAACATTTAGTCATCTGAGAGAATTTTGAATCTTCTGTATAATACTTATCGACTTCTTCCAAATGCTTACTGACATCGGTCTTATATGCTAAAACTATTATCTGAATATCAAAATCACATTGCTTTAAAAATCTTCTATACGTATCTAAAATAGCCATCTGTTCAAGTTCAGATTTTAATTTAAAATTTACAGGTTTCACTTCAAGAACTGATATAACATCATTATTTGTAAGATATATAAATTCATCAAAATTCTTTATAGGTAGCCATTCTAAAACATCATGCAGTTTATCTTTTTTTATAAAAATCCCACCTTTCATATAAAGGAAAGACTTTGCGCCCTATATTTTCGCGCAAAAAAAGGGCGCAAAACTTCCTTGTACAGAAGTTTTCCACCCAAAACTCTATCTTGAGACAGATATTATCATAAAAAAAATCCAAATTCAACAAATGAGCCAAATTGTGTCAACAAATTTAAGTTTTGCTGACTTTTAGATATAACTTGTGTATAATAAATATAGGAAATGGAGAAACCACAAATGTGGTTTTGCCAAGTAAAATGTGAAAACTCACATCCGCTTGTCAAAGTTACAGATGTGAGCTTTTTTATTTACGTAGTTGCTTATCAACCCAGTTCTTATACAGAACTGCTGTCAAGGCAACGTTTAACGTTAAAAATTATCCACGTCCCTAAAAGGACGTGGATATCATATAGAAAAGCACAAATCTTAACTCCGACTAAATATGGATAATTACGCACCTCAGTATACCTTTCGGCGATACCAAAGCACTCCACCACCCACAAAAATCTTTGCTCGAATATTAAGAAAATCTACACAACCATGCAAGGCTTTTTTAGCCAAACACAATCATTCTTATAAATGTTTTTTATTTAAGTTGTCCTTCTAGAACAACTTAAGTCAGAAACAAACTTTCAACTTTCAGAATACTCTTAACTCAAATGCATGGCATACTCATTGACCATATATTTATAAAACTTTATCATACAGCCAAAGTCACACATCATACACTCTTAACGCCGACTATACATCATAGTAATTACCACCATGTATAATCTTTGTACGAATCGCAAAAGACTACATCGATAATAATCTAATGAAACTCTTAGCTCAACTTGTACTTCTCTAACAATCATTATTATAACCACGCAAAAAAAGTTTATTCAATTTTTCAAAAAATTTTTTCAAAATAGAATTTAACTTTTAATATGTTAAACAACATAATAAAATTACTAATTCATTAAAAATTACAGTGATAAAAAAGAGACGCAAAAAGCAAATAAATTACTTACCTTTTCGCCTCGTTTTATCTAAATTTCTCTTCTGTTTTCAAGTGCCTTTACTAATGTAACTTCATCTACATATTCCAAATCTCCACCAATAGGAACACCATGTGCAATTCTTGTTGTTTTAATATTAAACGGTTTAATAAGTTTTGAAATATACATTGCAGTCGCTTCGCCTTCAACATTTGGGTTAGTCGCCAAAATTATTTCTTTAACTTCATCTGTACCAAGTCTAGAAACTAGTTCCTTAACTTTAATATCATTTGGACCAATTCCATTCATTGGCGAAATTGCACCATGTAGCACATGATAAACCCCATTAAATTCATGAGTTTTTTCTATTGGAATAATATCTCTTACATCTTCCACCACGCAAATAACTGATTTATCTCTCTTTGCATTTGCACAAATCGGACATGGATCAACGTCAGTAATATTGTTGCATATTGAACAATAATGTAAATTCTTCTTAGCTTCAATTATTGTATCAGCAAATTTTTGAGCATCTTCGTTAGAAGAATTCAAAACATGAAACGCAAGTCGTACAGCTGTTTTATGCCCAATTCCTGGTAATTTTTCAAACTCCTCTATAAGTTTTTCTATAGAAACACTAAAAGCCATTTTCAATCCTCTTTCTTATGTAAAAATTATAAAAGACCTGTAAGACCACCTGGAACATTATATTTCTTCATTTCACTTTCAACTAAAGCTTCTGCTTTTTCAAATCCCTCATTTAAAGCTGTCAATATTAAATCTTCAAGCATCTCAACATCATCTTTATCTAAAACTTCTGGATTAATCTTTACAGCTTTAACTTTTTTCTTACCATTCATAGTAATAGTAACTGCTCCTCCTCCAGAAGTAACATCGAACTCTTTTGCTTCGATATCTGCTTGAGTTTTCTCCATATCTGCTTGCATCTTTTGAGCTTGTCTCAAAAGATTATTCATATTTCCTCCACCCATTCCTGGGAATCCACCAAATTTTGCCATTTAAAATCATCCTTTCTTTTTATTTTTCAAAAACATATTTAACTTTGAATTCTTTGTGAGTTACTTCAATAACTGCTTCCTTAATAGCTTTTTTACTATCCTCCTGTTGCAAATAAGCCTTACTTACATCATCTAAATTTGCGCCAAAAACTATATGTATTAGTTCACTATCAGCTTCCATTATACTTGCATTCATAAGCAATACGCATAATCTCATTTTGCAATTTTCTTTAAGTTTTGTCAATACCTTATTTTTTAAGTCTGAATTATTAGATACTTCATTTTGAATAGCAGAAGAAACTTTATTTGCATCTTCTTTAGTCAAACTACCAACTGCAACACTACTAACACTAGGTTTTGAAATCGCTTTTGTAGCCTTTGTTTCAGTCTCATCATAAAGCACTTTTAAAACTCCAGTTTCAAAAGCAACTTCCGTGTCACTACTCCATTTCATATCACTTTGAACACTAGATAATTTAGTTATAATATAAATAAGTTCATCGCTATTCGTATGTGCTGCAAGTTCTTTTAAAACGTTAACTTCTTCTTCACTAAAACCAGAAAGTTCATTTGACATCTTTAAAATTAAAATATCTCTAAAAAACTTTATACTCTCAGATAAAAACACTTCCAAATTCTTACCTTCGGAAATCAAACTTTCCATGAACTCAATAAGCTGCATCGAATTTTTATCTATTATTAATTCAACAAATTTTTTCAAATACTCAAACTCAGGAATTCCAACAAGTTCTCTTACCTTAGATTCAGTTATGCTTGTCTCACCATCAGCTATGCATCTATCAAGTATGCTATAAGCATCTCTCATGGCTCCATCAGCCATTCGAGCAATAAGGTTAATAGCATTATCATCTATCGTAATCCCTATTTTTTCTGAACATTTCTTTAATGTTTTACAAATATTAGCTATCGAAATTCTCTTAAAATCAAATCTTTGACATCTCGATAATATGGTAACTGGTAACTTTTGAGGTTCAGTAGTTGCCAAAATAAAAATTACATGTGCAGGCGGTTCTTCAAGTGTTTTTAAAAGTGCATTAAAAGCCCCTGTAGAAAGCATATGTACCTCATCTATTATATACACCCTATATTTAGCTACAGTTGGTAAAAACTGAGCCTCGTCTCTTATATCTCGTATATTATCTACACCATTATTTGAAGCGGCATCAATTTCAGTTATATCAGTAAGAGCTCCTTCTAAAGCAGCTTTGCAAACCTCACATTCATTACAAGGTTCTCCGTTTTTAGGATTAAGGCAATTAATAGCTCTAGACAAAATCTTTGCTGTAGAAGTTTTACCACTACCTCTTCCACCACTAAACAAATAAGCATGAGCAACTCTACCATTTTCTACTTGTCTTCGAAGTGTTTCAGTTACATGCTCTTGACCTATAACTTCTTCAAAATTAATCGGCCTAAACTCTCTATAAAGCGCAATATATGACATTATTCACTCTCCTTTATATATAAATTTTAATATTAATCCAATATCATACTTTATATTAAAATTCTCAATTTGAAAATTATCCATTTCCTATCAAATTCAGAAAACGCAATAATTCCGCAAGATACACTTATATGAATGGCGAAGCACATACCAATAACTACTTATCGCTGCTTCCTTCCAGACCTGACGAGGTTCATAGCTCGCTATCGCCTCCCCATTCATATAAATGCACCTTGCGGAATCATTACACTTTAATAATATCAATCTATTAATCTCGAAATGTATATTAACATATTTTCTCAAAAATGTAAATACCAAATTTAAAACATTTAAATTTTTGCAAATTTAGCTTTAAATCTATTCCACGCATTCTTAATCTTGGTCAAGATATTATTCTTATATATAGCCATTGCAAGCTTTTCCTTCTTTTTATCCATATAATCAATATAAAACTCTTTTGCGTCCAAAGGTGAAGTTATAATCTCTCCATCAATATAAAAAACACCTTGATCATCAAAAGTAATATTTAATGTGTACTTGCTTTCCTTGGAAATAGTAATAATCCAGTCGATAAGCTCTTGATTTCCAATAACCTTAAAATAATCTTGGACATTTTCCTCAAATTGTTTTCTAATAACAGGGTCTAATCTTCTATTGTAAATCTCGCTAACAATATCCTTTTTATTTTCTGTATTTACTACATTTCTAAAAAATTGATAACAATCAACAAGTTTTACCTGAAATCTATCAGCCTCTGCCTCATTTGTAATCTTAAAATTAGTGCCCTTTAAAGTAATGTAATTATCTTTAAACATAAAATTAAAATCAAAATAAGAAAGAATATTACTTAGAGTAGCAATCATTCTTTTATCTTTGCCATACTCCATAGCTAAATCAATATTCATAATAAAATCATCGTGTTTAAGCTTCAAACTTCTAAAAATATCATAAGCATCCAAGCACTTATTATATAAAACAACCGCATCACCAATATTGTCAAATCTATATTTCGTAGGCATAAGCTGAAACTCATTTTCATCAATATGCTTTAAATACATACCAGAATCAAAAAATCTATTAAACTTTAAAATCTCTTTAATGTACTCTTTCTTAGGGATAAATTGAGTTTCTATACTATATTCCGTTTTGTCATTAGTTATCAAATACCAAACGTACCTAGAAAGCATAAATTCGTTAATATTTGCAACATAACGCTTATCTTCACTTTTAAAATAAAATCTCAAAATCGGTGTTGATAATTTACTCAGCAAAATATTATAAGCAATTATATCTGGCGGGAGATTACATTTATATATCAAAATATATACGTCCATCCATCTAGGCTCTAACATATTATTGTCTAATACAGACGTAACTTTTGAAAAATCTAATTTTACAAACTTTTTGTTAACCAGCGTAAGTAATTTTCGCTTTTCTTCTATTAAAAGATTAGTATATTGCACTCACTCACCACCTTTAATCACATTATAGTACATAGTATTTAAAAATACTAGTAAAATTCGTGTGAAAATTGATAAATTTATGCATATTAATTTAGGCCAATTTTTCATAATTTTACTTATGTTTGCATAGTTTGGCTTGCTAAAATTAGACTATGTTTTTGAGAAACTTTTAAAATTTAAAATTTCTTGTATAAAATACACACACGAATTCAAATAACCCGTAACTATTTTTGATAATAATTAAATAGCAAAAACTTTTAAAAACCGCATTTAATTTCTAAGTAACAAATTAATATTTTTGTTATAATTCACAGCTCATACTAAAATATTTAATATCGAATATTCGCGCGTTATTTCGCACATTATAAAGATATTTTATTTGAGTAAAAAACTAATAAGTAGTCGACTAACTATAATACTATTTGAAATAAATTTCAAAAAATAATAAAATATTTTTGGCATTATGTTTTTAGTATTGAAGTCTGCAAAATGTTGATATTAGTGAATTATAGACGTTAATCATTTTATAGTTAGTCAACTAACCATCAAACAATTCAAAAAATTTTTACATAAAGTATTGCAAAAAATTACAAAGTTCGATATATTTTATATATAAGATTTACACTTGATATTTATATTTACATTTATATATCGTTTTACAAAAGAAGGAGGTGCATTTAAATGGCAGTAGCAAAGAAACCAGTTGCTAAAAAAGTAGCAACTAAACCAGTTGCTAAAAAGGCAACAGCTAAACCAGTTGCTAAAAAGGTAGCAGCTAAACCAGTTGCTAAAAAGGCAGCAGCTAAACCAGTTGCTAAAAAAGCAGCAGCTAAACCAGTTGCTAAAAAGGCAGCAGCTAAACCAGTTGCTAAAAAGGTAGCAGCTAAACCAGTTGCTAAAAAAGTAGCAGCTAAACCAGTTGCTAAAAAAGCAGCAGCTAAACCAGTTGCTAAAAAAGCAGCAGCTAAACCAGTTGCTAAAAAAACAGTTGCTAAAAAAGTAGTTGCTAAAAAGAAATAAGAAAATAAAAGAAGCTGGCATTAAAGTCAGCTTCTATTTTTTATTACATATTTTTTATATTTTGCATAACCGCTTCTAAATATCCTTCAAACTGTTTTAAATCTTTTTTCGAAAATCCATTATATAGTGTAGAATTAAAATCATTTTGTATCCTTCTACATTGAGTAGCAGCTGATTTTCCATTTGAAGTTATGCATATTCTTTTGTACTTTGAATTAGTTTCATCGACATATCTTTCAATATATCCAAGTTCCTCTAATTTATTTAGTCTTTCACTCATTGACGAATATTTCACCCCAAACAAATCTGCCAAAAACTTTTGTGTACAGCCATCATTATCTCTAATAGCTACAAGCAAATTAGCTTGTCCCTTTACTAATCCGTATTTAGATAGTCTTTCTTCAACATTAGCATAAGATGCTTGTGTAACTTTTCTAAAACATTCCATTAAATCGATATCCATTTATTCTCCCTCCATTTCAAAATAGTTAGTATCCTAATCATTAGTATACTAACTATAATGTATTTAGTCAATATCTATTTTTCTATTTCTTAACATTTTAAAAAAATCTTTCAGCAAAGTCACACATTCATCTTCCAAAACACCTGATACAACATTCACACTATGATTAAACTTATAATCTGAAAACAAATTAAGTTTAGATCCTGCCGCACCGCTTTTGGGCTCCAGTGCGCCAAAATACAAATTTTTAATCCTGGCATTAATAATCGCTCCCGCACACATAGGGCAAGGTTCTAATGTAACATACATGTCACAATCTTCCAATCTCCAAGCATCAAACTTTTTACAAGCTTTTTGTATTGCTAAAATTTCAGCATGTGCACAAGCTTGTTTTGAAGATTCTCTTAAATTATGTGCACGTGCAATAATTTTTCCATCTTTAACTATAACTGCACCTATCGGCACTTCTTCTTTATCATAAGCCTTTTTAGCCTCACGAATCGCCGCACGCATATATTTTTCATCCATAATAACACCCTTACCAAAAGATTATTTTTCTGTGATTAAAAATAAAAATCTAGCTATTTAAGATATAACTAGATTCTTAAAATGGTGCACCACCGGGGATTCGAACCCCGGACCCACTGATTAAGAGTCAGTTGCTCTACCAACTGAGCTAGTGGTGCATTTATTCGACACAAAAAATATTATACTTAAAATAGCAAATTCTGTCAAGTATTTTAGAGCAAAAAAAAAAGACATGTGGTGCACCCGAAGGGAATCGAACCCCCAACCTTTTGGTTCGTAGCCAAATACTCTATCCAATTGAGCTACGGGTGCATCAATACCAAATATTATTATACAAGAATTTTAAAAAAAATCAAGTATATCTTGAAAAAAGTCGCTTAAAGTAATATAATCGCAAATGTAATATGCATCCGTAGCTCAGTAGGATAGAGCGCTCCCCTCCTAAGGGAGAGGTCGGGGGTTCGATTCCCTTCGGGTGCACCATTTTCCCCTCAGTAGCAATACAAAGGGGAATTTCTTATTTATATTAAAATTCATCTTATACCATTGCACCCCGCCTAAATTTGACTATTTTCAATATCTATGCTATAATTTTGCGCATAACACTAAATATTATAAATATAAAAGGAGGGGAATCTATGAATAAAAAACTTCTCTGTGCTTTCCTGATGGTAATTACCGTATTCCTTGTCCCCCGCTGCACTAAGGCTGCATCCAATATCATAATTGGAGACAACGTGAATTTTCGCTCAACTCCTCGAATTGCAGACGATAATATTATTTCACGGCTAGACTATGGAACAGAAGTTGAAATCCTTGATGAGTATAACGATTGGTATCTCGTGACTACTTCCAATCTCACTGGCTATGTCGCAAAAAGATACGTAGATGTTGAAGATTACACTTGCGTTGCACTAGCAACAGCTACCGTAAACTTTAGAAAAGGACCAGATACTTCATACAAGGCTTACTCAACTATTCCCAAAGGTACTGTCATAAAAGTACTTGATACTTCTGAAAAATGGTACAAAGTTGAATACAAAAACACTGTAGGCTACGTACACTCTGACTATTTGAAAACCAAAGAGATTTCAAAAGAATTTGTCATTGGCATATACTCGACGAAATTTTCGACATCTTCTAGCCAAACCGGCCGAGTAAAAAACATTCAGAAAAGCGCTAGCTTAATTAACGAACACACTATTCGAAGCGGAGAAACCTTTTCACTTTTGGAGATGATTGGTCCTATCACCAAAGCTGGTGGCTACTATGAAGCTCCTGAATATAAAAAAACTCCATTTGGCACAGAAACAGTTACTGGCTACGGTGGAGGCGTATGCCAGCTAGCTACAACCCTTTATCAAAGTGTATGTGACGCTCAATATTACGGTTCAGACATTCAAATAGTGGAGCATCATCATCATTCCAAATCAGTTTCTTATGTTGAAGATGGCGAAGACGCTACCATTAGTTGGACAGCAAATCAAGACTTTAAATTTAAAAATGATAATTCGTATACTATAAAAATCTACACTTATGTAGATAGCGGTGTTATTACCTGCATGATTTATCGTTCAAAGTAACTACATATCAAAGTTGGACTATTTCATATCCAGATAAGTTTATTTACTTATCTGGATTTTTTAACCTCAAAAATCTTGTTATCATATTGCCAAACAAATTTAATATATTATATAATGTAGGCATAAAACTAAATAAAGGAGGTTTTAAATTATGAAAACGTTTTTAGCGAATTATAAGCAAACGTTAATCTTACTCGCCAGTATAATTATAGGGGCGATCGCAGGAATTGTATTTGGAGAAAAAGTGACAGTACTTGCACCATTTGGAGATTTATTCTTGAATCTCTTGCTAGTTATAATAGTACCTCTAATTTTCTTAACAATCACAACTTCCATCGCAAAAATATCTCAGCCAAAAAGACTTGGCAAAATACTTGGTACAACTGTACTAGTTTTCATTATCATGTCACTCGTTGCAGTACTAGTAGGTATGCTAGTTACATACCCTATTAAACTAGTAAATATCGAATACAGCGAAAAAATACATACTGCACTCGATACGACACTTGAGGCTACTACCGAAACAGACGAAGACATGACCCTTTTATCTAGATTTTTATCAGCCCTAACAGTAAACGACTTTTCAAAACTACTATCGCGAGATAACTTACTTGCCATAATAGTATTTGCAATCCTATTTGGCATAGCTATAAAAAGATCTGGAGAAAAAGGCAAATTAGCATTAGACACTTTAGAATCATTTATGAACGTAATCATGTCCTTACTAAACATCGTAATGTACTACGCACCAATAGGTTTGGGTTGCTACTTTGCAGTACTTACAGGAACATTTGGAGCATCCATCGCTATAGGATATGCAAAAACATTTATAGTGTATACCTTAGTGGCTTTTGCGTTTTACTTTATAATGTACACAATCTATGCTTTTATCGCAGCTGGCAAAAAAGGTGTGAAAGCATTTTGGAAAAACATATTACCAGCAACCATAACGTCACTTGCAACTTGCTCTAGCGCAGCTTCAATACCAGTAAATATAAAAGCTGCAAGAGACATCGGAGTATCAGATGACATTTGCGAAACAATAATTCCACTTGGAACAAGTTTTCACAAAGATGGTTCAATAATAGGATCTGTATTTAAAGTAATGTTCCTTGTATGTATATTTGGAACACCTATATACACACTGGGAGGCTTTATGCAAATCCTACTAGTATCATTAATCGCAACTTTATTTGTTGCAGCCATCCCAATAGGTGGTGGTACAATATCTGAAATGATGATACTTACAATGATGGGATATCCAGTATATACACTACCAATACTTACAATAATAGCAACGATTATAGACCCGCCTGCTACCCTGCTTAATGTAGTCGGTGACTCTAGTGCTTCGATGCTCGCAGCAAGAATAATAGACGGGAAAAATTGGATAGATAAAAAATAATAAACAAAAAGACTTGGTATCTAAAATGCCAAGTCTTTTTTATACTTATTCAAAAACACTAATCGAAAAGTTTCCTTTTTCATAATTTAAAGTGACTCTTACTCCATCCTTGTTTTTTGCAGAGTAATAATAAAAATCTTTTTTCTTATTTTGATTGTCTAAAACAACATCACTAAAGCCTAAAGCAGAAAGTTCATTCATGTATTTTTTCATATCTTTTAAAGTCACGCCAAAATAATTAGCAGTAATACTTTCATCCGGATTTAAGAAAAATTTTTCTATATTTCCAAAATCTGGTTCTTTAATTTTTTGTGCAAGTCCATCATCTATCCAATATAAAGCAATGGTCATATAACCACCACTAGGAACCTCCATTACGATAGTATCATCAACCTGCTTAATATCAACATCGTCATAAAATTCACTAAACACCCCAAAATCAGGCTGGTCAGTTGTTGATTTTGTTTCTTCATTCCCACCTGAAGCTACTTCTAAATTTAAAGTTTCGGAAAACTCATATGAACTTCTGTCTGAATTTGAAATAAATGTTTCATCAGAGTTTAAGGAAATATTTCTATCACTTCTATTCAATATGGTACTAACAACAATATATATAAACATAATACTTAGAATTGCACAAACAATTATAATCAGTTTTTTTCTGTCTCTAGCATTCATAATATCAACTCCCTAATAAAATATTACAACAAAACACAAAATATTTCAAGAGTCATTTGTGCAACAAGACTAGCACCTTCCAAACAAAGAATGAAAACTTTCAAATTAATCTTTTTTCAAATCCACAAGTTTTAAAATTTCATCTTTAGTAAAATGATATTTCTTATTGCAAAAATGACATGTAACTTCTGTAATTTCATCATTAGAAAGCTCTAATATATCTTTCTTTCCCATACTAAACAAAGCTCTTTCAATTCTTTCTTTTGAGCAATCACAAATATACTTAGGAACACATTCATCTACTACATATGTATTTAAATCATCAGATACATACTTTGCAATTTCTTCTAAAGACATATTTTTTTCAAGCATCTCTGTTATAGATGGAGATTCTTTTAATCTATCTTCTATTAATTTAATAATTTGCTCCGGTGTGTCTGGCATTATTTGAATTACACATCCACCAGCTCTTTTTACACTTCCATCTTTATTTACTAAAACGCCAAGCATAACAGCAGTTGGAATCTGCTCAGAAACAGCATAATAATATGCAAAATCTTCAGCAATCTCACCAGTTTGCAAAGGAACGTTTCCAACATAAGGCTCTTTTAATCCTATATCTTTTATAACATTTAATTGCCCTTTACCAACAATCCCAGAAACATTAAGTTTCCCAATAGAATTTAATGGGGCCTCTGCCATCGGATTAGAAACGTAACCCTTAACTTCACCCTTACTGTTTCCTATAGCAAGCATAGAACCTAAAGGACCGTCACCTAATATTTGAAGTGTTACCTTTTCATTTTCACCTTTTAGCATTGTTCCCATTAAAGCAGACATAGTAAGTAATCTACCTAAAGCTGCAGTAGGTGTTGGATTTAATCCATGAATTTTTCTTGCTTCCTCTACTAATTCAGTTGTCTCTGCACATGAGATTTTAACCATATCTACATGTGCTAAAAATTTAATTAATTTATCTGACATAAACTCTTTTGTATGATTCACAAAGTCTAAACCATACTCTCCTTTCTTTGTAATTTTTAATGCAAAACAAAAATTTATCGTAAGAAAAAGCCTCGCAAATTTTGCGAGGTCTTTTAAATTTCGTGGTTTATATAAAATCTACACTGTTGCTATAGGTGTAACATTAGAAGCTTGTGCGCCTTTCATTCCTTCAACAATGTCGAATTGAACTTCTGTTCCTTCTTCTAAAGTTTTGTAACCATCCATTGCAATTGCTGAAAAATGAACGAATACGTCATTTCCATTTTCTCTCTCGATAAATCCGAAACCTTTCTCAGCATTAAACCATTTAACTTTTCCTCTTTCCATTACTTTTTCCTCCCACTTTCTTTAGTACTAAATTACAGCATAAATCCATAATTTATTTAAAGTTTATCATACTAAAAATATAAAGTCAAACTATTCCTAAAAATTTTTAATTACTTCTAAAGCTTTTATTAATTGCTCATCTTCTGTAGTGTCTTTGTTATCTTCAATTTCGTAATCAGGTGTAACACCAATCTTATTTATCTTAGTCCCTTTTGGTGAGAAATACTCAGAAATCGTTAATTTAACATATGTGCCATCACCCAAAGAAACAAATTCTTGAACAAGACCTTTACCATAAGAAGTTTTTCCTACAATCTTTCCTACACCATAATCTTTTATTGCAGCAGATAAAATTTCAGATGCACTTGCAGAGTTTTCATTAATTAACACAACAAGAGGAACTTCAGTTGTTCTAGAATCTGAATATTTAATTTCTTTCCTTCCTTCTTTATCTACAGTGTATGTTATTATTCCATTTGGAACAAGTCTATCTGCGATATTTAAAGCAGTAGTTAAAAGTCCACCAGGATTATCTCTTAAATCTATAATTATACCTTTAACTTTCTTCTCATTTACTAATTCTTTATATGCTGCTAAAAACTTAACATCAGCACCTTCGTCAAAAGAATCAAATTTCATATAACCTATATTTCCATCTTTTACTTCATAGTCAAATGTAGAAATCGTTACTTTTCTTCTTTCTAATTCAAGTGTAAATTTTTCTTGTTTTTTATCTTCATCATATCTTACAAAAGTAACCGATACTTTTGAATTAGCTGCACCTTTTAGTTTATGTGCAACTTCTTCTAAAGTAGATTCAGAATTAATTTCAACTCCATCTATGGCATATATATAATCGCCTGCTTTAACACCAGCCTCATAAGCTGGAGAACCTTTAATAGGACTTAAAACCATTGGCCATTCGATGTCTGTTCCAAAAGTAATATACATACCAACACCTTCATATTCGCCATCAGTTTCTGTCAAAAAACTCTCTGCTTGCGAAACATTAAAATAAGACGTATATGGATCTCCTAAAGAATTTAACATTCCTCTAATAGCTCCATCCTCAAGTTTTTCCATAGTATAATCATCAAACAAAAAATCTTTTTTTACTAAACCTAAAACATTTTTTAATTTAGTAAAATTTTCATCACTTTCATAAGTGTCATTACTTTTTCCTATCGTGACATTATTAATATAATACGATGATGTTGCAACAAAAACAATAGCAGCAGTTGCAAGTGCTATAACTGTAGTTGTTATTACTCCTCTATTTCTATTTTCCAATCAAATCACTCTCCCTTTTTCCCATCAAAACCGAACTAACTAAAGTTGTTATCGGTATTGTAATTACAAGTCCAAAACTTCCTGCTATAGCTCTAACAACCTCTTCTAAAACAAGCTGAGTATTATTAGCTATCTGATATGCTTCAAAGCCATATCCTTTAAGCATAAGTATTACTGTAAGTGAACTACCTACATAAGCTAAAATAAGTGTGTTTGTCATCGTTCCCATTACATCTTTACCAATATTCATTCCTGACCTAATAAGTTTTTTTATTGTCATTCCATTTCCTTCAACACTAAGTTCATGAAGTGCTGAGGCAATAGACATTCCAACATCCATACAAGCGCCTAAAGCACCAACTATAATACCAGAAATCATAATGTTTTCAAAATTGAATCTGCTTCCACCTTCAATCATACTAAGTTGAAGTGAATCTTCACAAGCACCTGTTAATTTCATAAGATTACCAAATACTATAGCAAATATTCCAGCAACAATTATTCCACCAGCAGTTCCAAGTGATGCTGCTAAAGTTTGTTTTGTAAAACCGCTAACTATAATAAAGGTTATTGCAATAATTCCAATGCTTGTAAGAACTGTTACTAATATCGAATCATATCCATCATATATAAGTGGAACCATTATAAAAAATACAGCAAGTACTGTAATTATAAGTCCAACTAAAGCTCTAACACCTTTCATTCCACCAATCAATACGATAGCACCTGAATATAAAATAATCATCGCAACTAAAAAACGCTCATTATTAATATATTCTACATATGTGCTCTCTATTCCACCATTTGAATCGTAAGAAATTGAAACATATACTTTATCTCCAACATTAAGTGGATCTGCCGGAATAACTGAACCTAAATAATATGAAAGTTGGTATTTGACATCTACTATTTTAAAATATCCGTCTTGATCTATTTTAACCCTAACGTCTTGGTAAGGTGTAACTTCTTTTGACCATTCGTCTTCTTCTATGTATTTTTCTCCCGCAACAACAACTGTGCCTTTAAATGATTTGACTGTATCTCTATATGTTGCATTTAAATTGATTTTTTCTTCAGAGTTTCCTGATGGAATTTCGCCACTTGCAAGTACTATATTAGATAGCATCATTAAAACAAATAGCAATACCCAAAATTTGTTTTTCAAAATATTACCCCCATAATATAAAGTTACAAATTTATTCTACTACTCGTAAAATGAAATTGCAATTAAATTTGTAAAAGGCCTTAAAATTTCACAAATTGTTGCGATTGAAATTTAAAAAGCTGAGTTATGAGGTCTGATAATACTTTTATCCGCTACGTTTGTCAAGGTAGTATTGCTTCGCAATCTCCACCTTGACAAAAAACGCTACTAAAAGTATTATCAGACCTCATAACTCAGCTTTTTAAATTTCTAGAAAATATGTGCCTCATAAGATAAAAGGTGTTTTCTCAAAAAAGAGAAAACACCTTCTGTTACTTTACACATATACTTGTTTTAAAAGTTTCAACTAAGGAACCATTTTGAATCCATGCGTCGCAAAAACGAATTGATGGATAGGTTGTTGCCGAATGGAATGCGCCAGTAGTGTCACGAATGAAACCTGAATTTGTAGTCATATAAATTGGATGTGTGTTATTACCATTTTTGTTAAGTGAGTTTTCCATCGCACCACCAAATTGAACGAACATAAGCTTATAGTCTTTGCCTTTAATTACAACATTATCTACCATCTTCGCATATTGCTCATCCATATAGAATTCGGACTGATAGGAAACCGTATAGCTTCTGCGTTTTTCAAGATAAACGATTCGCTGTACAATTCCTGCCGTAACTAGATTTAAAGTTGCTGTCGGCTTGTAATTGAATTCAATGTTTTCGCTTTTAAGATCTCTTTGCACTAAGATAAGTGGATTAAGTTCTGTTTTCTCGAATGCAACTTCGTTCACTCCGTGAATTGCATAGTAACGAAGTGTGGGAAATTTCTTCAAAATATTAACGATAAGTTCTGCTTGTTCAAAACTTTTTTCATGAGTCCAATACACCCATTCGCTCTGCTTGTTACGCTTAGCTTTGGGAGGCGGACCAGCACACAAATCTCCAGAAAAGTGTACTTCTTCATATCCTCTTCTTACTGCTTCACTTAAAAAGTATTCGAATGCTTCTTTATCAAAAGTTCTGTGTCCAGCATATAATGCTCCAGCCTCAACCCAGCGAACAAGTCTTCTTTCACGACTCTTGAGACTTACGATTTCGTACATACTTTCCGAATTATTCGAATCAATGTAGTAAATATTTGTTTTAGGAACATTTACTATATTAATTCCAAGTTCAATAAGTTTTGAAATTTCTTCTACTGTGATGTCCAATTCATCAATGCAAACTCTACCTTTTCTCATCATATCAAGTGCTTTATAAATCCGAGGACAGTCAAAGAATTCGTTAGGATTCATAGTTCTGACCCCCTTTACATTTCGAGCTCATACTCGATTATTTTTTCGTTTTGAATAGTTACTGTAACAAATGCTGCACCTGTATTTCCGGTTATGCCCATTCGTTTTGTATAGTCTGCATCATATTGGAAATTACCAGGCATCACAGAAAATATTCCTGCAAGATTAAGCGAATACTGAACATGAAAATGTCCAGCATTAATAGAACGAATATTATACTCTTTACCACCAAGTATCACGTTATTAAAATTGCTTCTAAGCACGTTGCCAAGATATCTTTGTGGCGGATATGATTTAGATTTACTCATATTCCCTTTAAGATGAATAAGTCTAAACACAACTCCCTTATGAACAATATTTCCTTCGAAAGCATTGAGATAGGTAAAACGTCTACCACTTCTTGCCATCCTCTCTTCCAAAACAGAAACAGGATCGACACCACCATGAGTGCAAAAAGATTCATCATGATTTCCGATAGTAGCAATATACCAAAGATCATACTCGCAAAGAATAGAATAAAGTTTATCAATCTGTTCTTTAGCAAGATGATATCTAAGATTTTTTTCATGACCACGATATACACCATTGCCATCAAACAAATCCCCAGCAATATGCACATACTGAGTGCCATTTTTGACAGCCTTTTCAAGATAAGTTCTAAGAGACTTTTCATCAAAAGTTTTACACCCAGTATGAATATCAGACATCTCCAAAATCTTCACTGTTTCAGGTTCACTAGAAGCTTCTGAAATAACAATATAAGCCATATCATCATAAGGTGCTAAATAATACACGTAGTCCTCCTTCCGAGGGTCGTAGTGCATCTTAACATTATTCTCAAGATTCTTAATATAGATAATATCTTTCGGCATAATACCAAGTTCTGAGAGAGTATACTGACCTTTTTGCATCATTCTAATCGCTTTATCATACGTCCGCTTATTCATAATGCTCCCTCCTTCGATATTAATCGATGAACAAGATAAAAATTCCAACAAAAAAATTATATCATTTTCAAAATTAAAATAAAACAAAAATTTAAATTAATCTTCCGTTACCAAATAAACTTTCCATTTTTGCCTTCCAAGTTTTAAAGCAAATGATCTATCAAATACAGCATAATCAAAACGATACTTGCCTTTTACAGCACTACCAGTATCCATCGCAACAACATACCCAAGACCTTCTATATAAAACTTAGTACCTAACTTCCAATACTTAGAATCAACAGCAATAGAAACACCTGGAACAATTGGTTTTCCAGACGCAGTATATCCCAAACTATTACTACATTCTTCTGGACTTGGAGTATACGCAGTTCCTTCAAACTCACCAACATACTCTAACTTAGAATAATCAACAGCCGAATCAGAGTCCTCTGGAATAGTATAATTTTGAGGTGTTATACCACTTGCTGCAGCTTTAAGCAAAGTGTTTTGCAAATTAATATTTTCTTTTATAAGTTTTTCATTATTTTGTGCGACAAGCTCTGCTTCAGAAAGAATACGTTCTTGTTCTTCAACTAATTCTTGTCTCTGGTTTTCAACATCATTTTTAGCAATTTCTAATTCACTTCTTTTATCTTCTAACTCCTTAAATCCACTATTTAAAGATTCCGTTTTTGCAAAATAAGTATCAACAGTCTTTTGAGAGTGTGCAAAAACAATCCCTGCAGCTCCTGCAGCGACAACAATTCCACAAGCCAAGAAATGCATAACCTTTGACTTTCTAATATCATTTTTTCTTCTTTTAAGAGTACCTTTTATATGTAAAACATTATCACTAGACAATAAAAATCCCCTCCTTGCAAAATCTATATTTGTATTCTATCATAAAATGCCTTTTCAGAAAAGACCACAAACAAAAAATCATGATTTAGTTACATTTCTAGTTAAAAAAATTTTTGCACCACCTTCTCTTGATTAAAAAAACTAAATTTGCTATAATATAAATAGTTTCTGGGGATGCATTGGTTTCGACAGAAATTAGGAAGCATAAATAGCGAGTGATGGATTCTCGCTTGGCCATCTAAAAAATGCGAGAGAAAAAATAATTAACAACAATAAAGTTGCTTTAGCTGCCTAAGCGCGGCTTCGTTTTATTTTAACGTGCCACTTGGTTAAAATAAGGCGTCAAATAAAGTGGAAACAAAACTATTCTCGTTTCTGGAATAGTGGGTAATTTAGAAACTACTCATTTTACGTTTTGTTTATCTAGAATGAAGTGGGGAAACTATTAAGATAAACTGCACTCGGAGAAATTTATGTGGAAAAATTTTTGGACAGGAGTTCAACTCTCCTCATCTCCACCAAATTTATTTATACGGAGGAAAAAATGAAAAAAAAGACATTAATATTCATAGCACTACCTATAGTTTTCATAGTAATACTAGTTGCACTCATATGCTTAAGCAAAAACGAAATAAAAGACACTGCTGAAATACAAAAAATTGTTGCAGATTCAAACCTTGAACTTCTACTAAACTTAGAAAACTTCGAAAGAGAAAACTACTCTGCAGATAAACTTTTAGAAGTATCAATGGACTTTGCAAGTCAGAAAAACTACATGAACGAAACACAAGAAGGTGAACTATACGAATACGTTAATCAAAACGAACTACACGATATCATATATGCACTTACAGGAGTAACCGTAGAAGCACCAATCCAAATAGAAAATTCATTATACGTATATGATAGCGAAAACGAAAGATACTTCCTAGTACCTATAGAATTTGCCAAATACGAAATAACAAACATAAATCACATTTACAAAAACGATGACACCTACACCATAGAATGTACAGCACAAAAGAAACAAGATGGAGAAGTGGTAGAACAAAAAACCTTCACAACAACATTCGAAAAACTTCCAGACAGTCAATACACTCAATATCAACTCCAATCTCAAACTGTCTCGCAAACGGTCTCATAAAAAAACTCAATAATAAAAAAATTGTGAGTGTGTGACTTTTGATAATACTTTTAGTAGCGTTTTTTTGTCAAGGTGGAGATGGCTTTAGCCATACTACCTTGACAAAACCTAGCGGATAAAAGTATTATCAAAAGTCACACACTCACAATTTTTTTATTATTGAGTTTTTCCTCTCATCCTAATACCTGACTTCTTTCAGATAAAGCCCCTGTCCCGGAAGCGTCTTCCCAGCCCTAGTCCTATCCCCAGAATCAATAATTTTAGGAATATCGCAAGCTGAAATCTTTCCAAGTCCAACATCAACAATCGTCCCACAAATAATCCTAACCATATTATACAGAAATCCATCTCCAGATAATTCAACACTAATAATTCCATCTTTCTCAAAAAGCTCGCACTTAGTTAGGGTCCTAACTGTCGTCTTTCTCTTATTACCACCAGAAGACATAAACCCTTTAAAATCATGAGTCCCCTCAAAAAAAGTCAATGCCTTCTTCATATCATCAACATTTAATTTGACCGGCATATGAAACTCCCTATATCTATTCAAAGCAGAAGGAAACTCATTATTATTTATAACATACAAATACGTCTTTCCTTTACAATTATACCTAGCATGAAACCTATCATCAACTTCTTCAGCACCTTTAACAACAATACTCTTCTTAAGCTTCGAATTAATCGCATAAGGAAACTTAGAAATCTCAATATTAGAATTAGTATGAAAATTAGCTACTTGCCCAAGAGCATGCACACCAGCATCAGTCCTACCAGAACCTATAAGCTCAATATTCTCTCCCGTAATAGCAAAAATTGCAGATTCAATCTCACCTTGCACACTTTCCTTGCCAGGCTGAGTTTGCCATCCAGCGAAATTCTTACCATCATATTCAATTAATAATTTAATATTTCGCAACTACTCCCTCACCTCACATCTTATATCAGCTTCAAAAGTCCTATTAAACATAGTATAAAAAATATCATTTAAAATCGCAGTAATAAGCGAAAAAACATTATTAATATTCTTATATCTACAGTTCACAACATACATTCCATCATCATCTAAAGCAACATGAATATTATTATTATAAAGCTCATTTAAAATAGTTATAGCTATATCTTCATAGTAAAGCTCTTCAATAAGCTTTTTTGTATTATGACCAAACTTAATCGCAATTCTACCAAGAGGCGAAACAATGTAAGCCCTATCCTTAAACTTTTCTTCATTACTCACTACAACTTCACTTATAGCCTGTTTCAGATTTGAATAAGAAAACTTAATAACGCAGTTTTCAGTATCCTTATTCATAATAGCCTCATAATAACTATTTTCGTTTATAAGCCTACAAACAGCATCAATGCCAAACTTAATAGCATACGCATTCAAAAACTTGCCAAAACCGTAAATAAAGTTTCCTATGATAATGCTATTGCCTTCGTTGTCATCGTCCGAAAGCTTATGACTTGTATATTCATAAATATAATCTTCAATACTTTTAAACGGATCAACCTCATTCGTTAAAATCTTAATATAAGTAGGAATATCATAAATATTTCTCATATCAATCTTTTGCGATACACACCATTTAATAAAATTAAAAGAATTAAGAGAAAATTTAATCGGCATCTCCTTAGAAATAAATTTAGCAATAATAATACTACTTACTTTATTAATTCTTATAACATAAGTCTTTTGACTATCCGTCGTTATATAAATCCTAGAAAATGACTCATTTGGATAAATACTTATATATTCACTTTTTTCAATATCACCCACATGCTCCAAAAAATCTTGATCGTCATTTATATAAACAACTTCATTATCTGTGCCAAACATAATCTTAAGATGTATAAAATTCTTAAAAAAAGTCTCAACATCATCAAGCGACTCTTTCTCATCTAAAGTACTCTCAAAAGTTTTAGTGCCCGAAAGCTTTCCAGACATCAAAGCAATTTTACTCAAATCATTTTCCATTATCTCACCTCGTTAAAACATTTTAACATAATATCTTAAATTTGTCGACAAAAAATATAGAGTATATCAATTAGTAAACCAACTAATATACTCTATATATAAATTACTATGCATTTGGATTGTTAAGCTTTGCAGTATAATCAACAATATTTCCAGAATTATCTTTAAGACGAATATATAAATACATTGCTTTAGGATTTACAAGTGCGTAGTCGTAATCTTCAACATAAGTAAACCAAGAACTCAAATTTCTAGGCTCACCAACACACATCCATGTTGCATTATCTGCTATTACTTTTAGTGTTACATGTGGATCACCACTTGCATTTTCGTAATAATTTGCAGAAACATAATTGATTTTTATAAGATTATCGCTAGCACTTGCTGAAGCTGCTGCGTCTGCGAAAGCCTGTCTAGCCTTAAGACGGTCTTTTTCCTCTTTCTTTAGACGCTTATCTACTTGACTCATAATCTCCTTCTTTTCAGCTTGAAGTTTAGCATCACGCGTCACTAAATTTGAAACTGTTTCATTTATCTTATCCCCTGCCGTAGCACCAGCAACCATACCTGTAATACCCTCGCCAAGAGGCATTCCATCATCTGCAAGTGCCATGCCTATAAGCCCACCGAAAATTGTAGTCGCAGGTTTAACAGTTATATCAGTAAACATATCAATTGCTTCTTTAGCTTTGTGTGATGCCTCTGCTTCCCTTAATCTCACATAATCTGCATATGTGTGTCCAAGAACCATCGGCTGTTCATCACTATCATTATTTGCCAATTCCCAATTTTCTTTCCAAGCTTCTGAAATCGTAGTAGTTTTTGAAACTTTTCTCGCAAAATCTTTTCCAGCCTCAATAATAGCGTCTGTCTTCACATCAATAAAACCTTCAGGTGCAGAATTTCTATAAAGCTCCTCAACGCTGTTAATTCTTCCTTCGCCTCTCTTTTTTGCAGCATTTATTATATCATAAATACTCGTCACAGGATCTCTTTCTCTTGGGTTTTCTCTCGTTTCGTACTCTTCTACAATTCCTCTTGACCATTTAAGAGTTTCTTTATACTTGTCATTTGCTTTATTATCAAGTCTATTAGCAGACATGTTATTACTTTCAAGTGCTGTTTTTGCAACCATATATTGTAAAAAATCAATTTCAGCATCTAAAGTAGCAATTTTTGAAATATTTTGAGCAACCTTTTTAGAAGCATTAATTCTTTTTACCGAGTCGACAGCTTCAGAAGCAGATATTTCACCTGAACCAAGCGACTCTAATCTTGCATAATCTTCTATAATCTGTTCAAACTCTTCTTTACTAACTCCATCTGGTAACTCTTTTCCAAACTTTTTAATATATTGTTCTTTTAGTCCTTCCGCTCTAACTTTAACAAACTGTGCTCCTCTGTTTAAAGATTCTCGATCATCTATATAAGCTTGTACATTTTGCACATCAATATGGCTATTAATAAATTCTTCAATAACCTGTTGATTAGTACCGAAATCTTGTTTTAATGCTTCGAAATGTTTTTTTAACATTCCAGTTTGATCGGCTTGCGTTAAAGTTATGTATGAAAGTGCATCGCTAACATCATTAATTTTTTCCTTTTCAGTTGTTGATAAATTTTCATAATCAGTAATTTTAGAAGAGAGTTGACTTTGGAATCTTTGAGAAGTAACCTGCATTTTATGCTTTACTTCCATCGAATCTTCTGTGCCTGTTTTTCTAGTCCTTCTTTCAGACTTATATTTGACATTTTTTCCAAATTGATATGTAGACTCTCTCTTCTCTTCCCAATTTGATTTAATTCTATTCTCTATAGCATCTCTATCTACATAACCGTTTTTTAAATTGTACATAGCTGCCGCATAAAACTTATCTACTTTCACTTTACGATTTTTGTCATTAGAATCGCTGAAAGCATATTCAACTGTGAGCCTTAAGTTTTGATTTATCCTCTTGTAATCTGGCTTTGGAGATGCTGCTGCTGTAATGCCAGCCATCAAAATTCCATTTTGAATATTTTCAAATTGTTCTAAAGAAAGATCTGAGACTCTCATCATAGCATCAAATTGTTTTCTTTCTTGCTCTGTCATTCCATTAGGAGATTTTCTTTTCTTATACAATTCTTGTAACTTATATAATCCATCGGCAACATCTTTAGTAGTTTTGCCATTATTTATAGATTCTATAGCTTCCGCAGTATCATTTATGTTTTGTGTTATATTCCCAGATGACGGAAGTATTGCGGCAATATGTCTAATTCTGTTAGGATTTTCCGCAATTCTATCAAAACCAGTTATTCCATTAGCATCCTTTTTTAATAAGTCTTTTCCAATTTTATAATCTCTATATGTTTGCGAGTGTCTATTTAAAGCCTCCGATACCGATGCATGTTTAATTGCACTTCCTGCTATTACCATTCCTTTTCCAGCCATTTTAGCACCTTTTATCGCCGTTTTTCCTGTTTTGGCTATTGTTCCCATTCCCAAACTAGCAAGGGCAGCAATCTTAGCACCACTCTTTGCAACACTTCCTGTTGATATAGTTTTTCCACCACCGAAAATTTGCTTCATTATATTCTCGCCTTCGAACATAAACGTAGCAGCAATCATTACCAAGATATTATCCATATTTCCTGAATCTATTGTAGCATAAATCGTGTTGGCAACAAAAATATAAACAATCGCATGAAAAATCTGAATAACAACGTCTATAACAAATTCCCTTGTCCATGTAGCCAAAGCCTGCGATTTTCCATCATTTAGTTTGTCTATAACATATGTAAGTGCAACCAGAGGAAAAACCATAATCAAAAACGCAACCGTAAATGCCCTTTTATAATAATACACAAGCATCATAATAAGTTGCCAAGTAAGAATTAAATATGCAAAGGCGACACTTAAACTTAAAGTATTCTGTGCCAATAACCCAATTTGTGACATGTAGTCTTTTGAACTACCGTCATACCTAACTGCCTCATCTGGATTTTGTAACATTCCCAGGTCATCACCATCTTTACCTAGTTGAGTTGACGTAGGTGTATATGTTCGTTGTTTAGCAATGTCCTGCACAAATGCATCATCTAACAAAATAACGTACTTCATAACATATGGATAGAAAAATAATATAATAACTCCAGTAAACCAATACGTTAAGGCTTTCTTAGCTGAAGCTTTTTTATCTGCTGAAGTAGAATTTAAAAGCATTTGAATTCCCAGATATACTAATATAATAATATATCCGATTATGGCAATCTTCATAAATACGGCATAACACGTATTAATTGGTCCTTTTAATGCATTAATCAAATTAGACTTCGAAGTCACTAAATTTCCATCAATTCCAAAATTAAAGTAGTCTAATCTAATTTCATCATAAGAATTAAAAACTATATCGTCCATCGTCAAAGTTTTATTTAATGCAGAAGCCAACATCCAGTTCGCACATTTTGCAACAAGAATAAGAAATCTTGATAGAAGTTTTTCTATTTTTCTAAAACCCGTTTCTTTATATGGCGCATACACATCTGTTTTCAATGTCCCGTCTTTATCTTCTACGACGTAAGAAGCAAATCTATAATTCAACTGACAGCCATCATTTATTTCATCCTCGGAAAAATACATACAATATTCTTCACCAGCTTTTAATTTTACTATAAACGAATCTTGATCACCTGTTCCAAACCCATCTGCCGTCTTGCTCTTAAAAAGTGGCTCAGTACCGTTATTATAATAAATGCAATAAATACCCGTATCTAATTCTGTGCCATTTTCAGTGTGTACAGGCTTAATAAACCTTCTCGTTTTATATTCAATTCCATATTCTGCATCTTGTGGGACATTAAAAACATATTTATAATATAGAACTTTTCCTTCTTTATCCACAACTTTCTCACAGTTTTTTGCTTCTATGGAAGTTTCTGTAAATTCATATATATCATAATCGTTCTTCTCATATATTGGCTCCCACGTATTTATGCCATCAGCTAAAACCAGACTGGCAAATAACATCATAAATGCTATCAATCCAGTTAAAACTTTTAAAAATATTTTCTTCATAATATTACTTGCCTCCCTTCACTACTTATTTTTCTTTGCATTAAGTTTTTCAAGACGTCTGTTCAGAGCCTCGCGCTGTTCTTCTCTTGCTCGTATAACGTTTTCTGTATATTTCAAAGCTTGTTCATCTTTTAATTGTTTCATATTTTGCTCGTATGCATCTCGATTTATTTTTCTAGACTTATCGTGTCCTTCTAAAGCCATCCTTCCTATTTCACTTGGAATATAACCAATAGCCTCGGAAGCTGCACTTACAACCTTATTTGCAGAGGCCGCAGCTTCTGGAATTATTGCTGCCATACCAGCATAAGGATTACCACCTTTCGCATCTGTTGATGATGCTACACCAGCACCCAACATAGTTGCACTTGCAACCGCCGTCCCTTTTAAAGTTGCCGAAGCAGTGCCAGCTACAGTTTGTATTCCTCCCACAGCAAGGTCCGTATATCCTTCTCGAGCAGATTCTTGTATGAATTGATCTGTATAAAAATCTGCTTCTGGACCATAATCAATTTCACCTTTAGAAGTTCTCTTCACGATGTCTGAAATCAATGCTTGACGTTCTGATTCTACAGTATCTTTATGTTTGACTACTGGAACGTAGCCTTCTTTCAATTCAGTAACATTTTCTAATCTAGAAAGTATACCAAGATATTTTTTATCCTCTTTGTATTCATCTATTACCCTAATTGCTTTATCGATATACTCTTGTTTACTTTCTGACTCTAAAACGTTAGAATGATTAATAGTCTGAACCGCTAAATTTACCCTAAATTGATCTATTGAATAATTTGAATCCTTCATTTCATTACTTAATACGCTTTTTTCTTCATCAGAACCAGTCAAACGAACCTTATTCAAATAGTCAGAATATCCTTCTAATTCTTCAAAACTATATTCACCCTCTGCCGCAGTCTTTATAGCATTAGTTGCATATTTAATTTTTTCAGTTTCTGTAGTTGGAGGAACTAAAGACGATTCTCTAGCTAGCCTTTCATTTCTTCTCTCTTGATTAATTGTGATACTATGTTGTGCTGCAATATCTCTTAGTTTTCCTGGCTTATCAAGTTCAAAACCTTCTAATGTTTTAGTAAAGTCAGAGTTAGTCATGTTTTTCATACAAATATCCACAGCTTGCTGTATTTCTACATTTGTACTTCTACCTTTATGAGCTGTTAAAACAAGTCCTGCAGCACCCGCATTGGCTATATTTTGAACTCTATTACGTAATAAGGCCTTTTTCTCATCAGTTATTTGCATACCATTTATAGCCGCATTTAAAGCATTTTCTGAATCTTGTAAACTAGCAAATTTAGTTGCCAACTCTCTATAATTTACATCAGGATTGTCCATACTCTCAATCAAAGTCTGTATTTCATTTTTATTAAGTTTAACCGTAACGCCTGGGGCATTTTGCGTAAGATCTACAATAGTTTTCGTTGTTCCTTGTGTCCTATTATAATCAGTAACTGCTTTTTCAGAACGAGCCCATCTTGCATCCAAAATCTTTTGATATCCTAACCCCATTGTACTTGCTCCTTTACCTATAGGAGCAGCTATTCCCTTTGCCACACTTCCAATTGTTTTTATGCCACTTGTGATAACACTAGCTTTAATCAATGCTTTTGCTGGATTCATCGGTCCACCAGCTCCACCACCCTTCATTTGGGCAAACAAACTTCTAATTATATCAGAACCCTTAGATACATATGTGATACCAATTATAGCTAAAAACCAATTAGTTGATGCAAATTTAAATACAATTCCCATTACAACAACATAGTTAATCGCATGAAATGTTTGTACAAAAACCTCCAATAAAAATTCTTTGAACCAATGATCAAAAGCTTGAGATTTTCCATCTCCTATTTTATCTATAGCATATGAAATCGCGATCAAAGGAAATATTGCAATCAAAAATGTTATTTTTATAAATCTCATCATGTATACTATCCAAAATTGTATCATTTGAATAAGCATAATAAACCAACATATAGCATATGCCATTCTAGGATTGCTAGAATTTGCAGCCTTATTATACATAGTTTGCATATAATTTGTTTTTCCTTCTTCAGAGTCTTCTAAGCTTTCTGCTTCTTTCAATTCATAACCTTGATTAACATTTGATCCTATTCCAGGAGAATCATTTTCTATAGATTTACCAGCATTTGCGTATATATATGTAACAATTCCATGATTTAGTAATATTGCATATCTTATAACATATGGAAATAAAAATAGTATAGCAACACCTTTTATCCAGTACATTATAAGCTGTTTAAATTTAGCCTTTTTGTCTGCTGTAGATATAAGCAAGACTCTAATTCCCATATACACTAAAATAATGACATATACCGTTGCAGCAATCTTTTGAAAATCACCAAATACATTATTTAGAGCCTTTGCCACTCCACCATTTTCAATCAATGGATTAACAAAGCTTTCACCCGTTTTTGAATCTATGTAAAATTCATTATCCGCTTTAAAGAATGTAAGTGTCGTTTCCTTGTACCTATCAAATATTAATGCATCTATAGAAAGCTTACCAGGAATTACAAGAGATATTAAACCTCTTATCCCTTTACCAATCCAAAGAATTACAGAAATAAACATTCTTTCGTGCCACTCAGTAGGCGCTTCCGTTATGTAAGTGCCATTATATGTTTTTATATCTTCCCTAACTCTTTGCTCGTCATATTTGGTATATGGCAACATTGGATCGTTTGCTGTTACACATTCGACGTTTATACTATACTCTGAACCATCTGGTAATTCAATATAATATTGCCCATCCGAAAGCAAACCAGATGCGTATGCTCCAGCCACTCCTGTTTCTATACTTATTGGATTTCCATTCTCGTCATATACCATAAAATTACTTATTGGATTTCCATATTTATCATATACTTTAATTACGTATGTACCACTATTAGCACATTTAAACGGTACCCTTCTAGTTTCTTCGTCTCCTGTTGCTTTTATATTAAAATCTGTTTTTTGTTTTGGATTTAATTTTTCTATTATATGTTCTAATGCTCCTGAATAGTCACCAAACGTTGTTTTTCCATTTTTATCAACAAGAATATTTTTATATGCTATTTGTTTATTATTAGAATCTTTAATTGAAACCGTACCGCCATTATCAATCTTTGAAAAAGAAACTGTATGGTTCCATAAATTGGAAGGTTCTTCGCCATCCCAATTTGCATAATCCATCATAGTAGCACCCAAAAAAGTAATTGGATGGCTTGTTTCATCACTGTCTAAATCATATTCTTCGCCTTTTGCATCATAATATGCTTGTTTCATATCATCAGCAGTTATTTCTAAACTTGGAATTGCCATTTTTATTCTTTCACTATATTCGCCGGTTTCATTATCGCTTGCATCAGCTTCTAAATAATTACTACTACCACTCCCCAATTGTACTGTATATCTTCGTACTCGTCCTTCTTGGTCAGATATAACATCTGTGTCTGTAACTTTGAATCCTTGCGTACCTTCTACAAAAAAAATTTTACCATCTATAACATAGATGTTTCCTTTGTATCCAGTTTCTTGCTTTACTTCTTCTATCATTGCATCTGTTATAAAAATTGTCGGAAATTCGTATTCATTTGATTCTCTATCCTTTTTAGATATACTTGTATAAACTGCCTTTTCCATTAATCTATCAATTATAACACCGTCGTCACTAGCATTATTCCAAACCTTTTCTCCAGTTGCAAAAACAAAACTAATATTGGCAAATAGCATGCCAAATGCTAATATTATGCAAATTATTCTAAATCCAACGCTTCTTTTCATACTATTTGCCTCCTTTCATAATATATTTTTTATGAATTGCTTGTGCCATTGGTTGCATTATTGCTTGCATTATTTCTTTTTTTCTTTCTCTTATAAGCACAGTTTAACTCCTTTTTGATTGTAGCATTTTTGCCAGAAACTTTTGTATTACCTACACCACTCGCCTTTTCAGCTATAGAAACACCTGCATAAAGACCTGACATTCCTTCACCAGAAATAGCCTTATATGCACCATATGATAAAGCAGCTGTCGTAGTCGCAGCTTCTTTTCCAATCTTAGCAACTGTAGCAGCAATTGGCATAACTTTTGCTTCTGCTTTTCGTAGATTTGTTGCAGCATGATATAATCTTTGCTTGCTAGGCTCTTTCCCTTTAGTTAATCGTTTGTTTTGACTAATTGCCGCTCTCGTATCTGCCCTTGTTTGTTTATTTTGTATTTTCTTAAATCTTGCATTTTGTTTTTGCACAAATGCTTTGTCTCTCCTGCCATTAGCTATATCGCCTAGTTTACCAGTACCCATCTTGCCTAGTTTAACTGCCGCGCCAATTCCCATCGCAATACTCATACCAATACCACCTAACTGTCCAAGAGTACTTGAGTTTAATCCGAAAATTTCCTTCATCATTCGCTCTGCTGGAACAAGTAAAAGCATCGCAGCTAAGAATAAGAACCAATTATTAGGATCATTCTTATATATCTCTAAGCCCATCTGTACAAGTACTACATACATCACACAGTGAATAGATTGTATAAATATATCTGCAATTAATTCTTTAAACCACATAGAAAGTGTTTGAGCAGAGCCATCTGCCATTTTATCTATACAATAAAATATCATTATAAGGGGGAATATCGTAATTAAAATCGCTATAACAAAAATTCTCTTATAATATATGAACACCATTGCAATCATTTGAAATATTAACAAAAGCCAAACTACTGCAAATATTATTCTCTCATATTGACCTGCATATGACCTCATGACGGTCATAAGATCAGTCTGTTTTATTTTGATTAAATCAGTAATAATATCAATTTTTAACTCTTTCTCTACAACTGATAAAAACAAATTTGTCATTTCAGTACATTGAGGTGAACCTATCTTAAAATAATTTCTGGCTTCTTGACAAAGACTTCCATGCATTTGATTAGAACCTATTCTATTATCTGGTCCATATGCAATTATCGTATATTCTGCCCACTTTAGTATTTCAGGGATTTCCTTTTCGAGTTCTTCACCTTGTTTTGTATTAGAGTAAAACTTTAATGAAGAATATACACTATTGAAATTATTATATAAAAGTTCCTTCTCTTTTGGAGTGGCCACATAACCAGTTTCGTTCTGTACGGTTGAAACAATCAGATCAACATAATTATTAAACATACTTTCCATTTCTTCTCTTAATTCTTTTAGCTCATTAGACTCTTTTTCTCTCATCTCCATAAGTTTTTCTATGCTAACTGTTGCACTATCACCGCCTAATATATCATCTCCCACTTCATAATAATTGTAATACGTAGTTATCTCTTCTCCATTTTGTCTACGCATAAAAGTTACAAAAGCATCATTTAATTTTATAAGTGAAGGGATAACAAAAGTTGGCACCACAAACATTATTGCAAGTCCCGCAAACCAGTCACCTAAGCTTTTCTTTTTCTTATCTTGTTCATCAGTACCTGCTGAAGCAACAAGCATTATACCGATATAAACTAGTATAATCACATAAAGCACATATGCAAGTTTAGAAAAAATCTCATACCATGTATTAACAACTTCTGCAAGTCCTGCACTTAATCCACTTGGTTTAGAAGAATAAAAATTTAATTTTGTATCTTCGTACGTATTAAAAATCAAACTATTAATAGTCAGTTTTTTCCCAAATATATGGCTTATCATATCAAGCAATACGTCACCAAAAGCCAACAAAAGTCTTGTAAATAATGATTCCAACTCACTTGGTTCTCCCTGATCACCCAGTGAATTATTCATTCCATTAAATTTGTATAAAATATTTAGGTCAATTTTTGTACCCATAACAACATAATTAAAGCCTTCTTTTGAGAATACAGTGTGCGTTTCTGACAAATTAGTTCCATGATAATTCTGCACACGGTCAATTGTTGACTTAAAATAACCAGTTCCCTCAAACAAATTACATACGTCACTCTCAGTGTTAGTTTGGTTTGCAAAAAAATATATGTTATATTTTGAACCTGCTATCTCTGATGAATTTCCTACGCTTGTATTAGCCAATTTCATTGTTCTTGTAACTCTCGAAGTTTTTTTATCTTTGTTTCCATTCTCTATAATTATAGATGGTGAATAACTTCCTCTAGAGTTTATATATTCGCTTGTGTTTTTTACTATGTTTCCATCAACATTAGTAGCATCATAATCTATAACTTCACTAATATCGTACCTCGGTATAGTAGTATCACTTTTATTAGCTTGTTTTGTTTGTATTCCTAGTTGATGTACATGAGTTTTATATTCTCCTTCATTCAATGGTACGTTTATTTCATTAGAATCTGCTTTTGCTACTGTTCTATCAAATAAGAAAGATACTAATTTATTTTCAACATCATACTCAACAACAAATACTCCCCCCAAACCGCCTGTTCCTTGTACAGTAAAATAAAACGGAACGGTTTCTGCTTTTACAATTATCTTTTTCTCTCTTGAAAAATCCAATATATAAGGATCTGCTGATGTACCTATACCAGTTATTTGAGTGGCTGGCATATCTATTTTTGCATAAACATTTACATTAGAAATCATGAGAACAATAAGCATTATTATTACACACAATCTTCTATATTTAATTAGTCTTTTCATTGTTCTCACCTCTCCTACAATCTATTTTTTTGTATCCAATTCCTCACGTATAAAAACTTTTTCGGCCGCATCTTTACCATGCTTGGCTCTTTCGCTTGCTACCTTCGCTGCTATTTTTCTATAGGCTTCCATTTTTTTCTTTCTTAATTGTTCATCTGCTTCATTTATCACAAACTCATCATCATGCTCACCATTTTCATATTCTCTCGCAATAGCAGCAGCATACGCATGCTCTTTTGCCCTAGTATATGTACCACTTACTGTGTTAATCACATTTTCCCCAAATTTTTTACCAGCACCATAAGCAGTTGTTGCGGTTGCCAAAGCAGCACCTGTTGATTTTGTATCCGTATGCTGTGCGGCTGCGAACGAACCTGCAACCATCATTGAAGCAGCTGCAGTAGCATGCTTAACGGTGAAACCAGCAAACTTTCCTACTACATTGGCTCCCACTTTTAAGGCTGGATGCTTTTTCTCTGACATTTTCTTTTCTATGCGTTTATTTACACTATTATACACTTCTTGATGTGATGTTACAGGCTCTCTGCCAAGCTTAACTTCAGTATCTTCTTGTGGAATTGTGCCAACATCTTTGCCATTTCTACTGGCTTTGTTTCCTGCCGCACCATCTCTAGATTGTCCACTAGCAAAACTTTCTGCCGCCGCTTTATTTTTCTCAGTTCCTTGTGTAGGTGTATTAGCATTTAAAGCTTTGTTTGCATTATCTCTATTAGCTTTAGCTTTTTCATCCTTAGCACTATCATCTGAATCATCACCGTCTCCACCTTTACTTTTTCCTTTTGATCCTAATAATTTTGAAGCATTTTTGAGCGCTCCAAACGTTATAGCGCCAGCAGCTGCCATATCTCCTATCGTACCCATCGACGATTGTGCATTAAAAATAGCTCTTATAATCTTTTCTCCTTGGAATAAGAAAAGTACGCATATCAAGAAAAATATCCAATTTCCTGATTGTTGATAAGCGGTCAAACCTATTGTAATTGTCGTAACATATGTAACTGCATGAAAAGCTTGTACAAATACATTAACGACAAATTCCTTAAACCATATGCTAAAGCTATTTAATTTCATATCTCCCGTTTTATTTAATGTATAAAACATAGCTGCAAGTGGGAATATTGTTATCAAAAACGCAAGCATAAACACACGTTTATAATACATTATTACTAAAACAAAAGTTTCGCCAAGTAAAATAATATAAGATACTGCAAGTGGCAAGCTGTAGGCTTCTAACGCAAAAAATCTTATTTTTAGCATTATATTATTTCCAAAAATATCTTTTCCCAACAATGAATCCTCGCTACTTTTAGATATGTTTCCATATCCTAATGCTTGAGTAACAAAATCCGATGTACCATACACATTCGCGTAATTTGTAATCTCAACATCTGCAATATTGAATCCGTCGCCAATAGTCGTATTTGATTTTGTTGTGTCCCTACCAATTTCACCTATCCACATGCAAAATCCTTTATTTGCCAAAATTATATACTTCATAACATAAGGAAAAAATATAAGCATAACTATACCCATCATCCAAGCTACAAGTCTTGTTTTGTATTCTGCCTTCTTTTCTCCAGTACTTGCTAGAATAATTCTTATTCCCATATAAACTAATAGTATCAAATAAAATAAAATAGCCACCTTTAAGAAAAATCCATACCAAGAATTTATAACATTTGAAAGAATGTCTTTTAGTGGCATTACTTTGCTATTAACCTTTTTTGCGTCTACATCGCTTGAACTAAAGAAATCAATACTTAGTTTTTCTACATCTCCAAACACGATTTTGTCTATAGTCACAATCTCACCAAACACTCTAGACATCATGTGCAAAAAGCCGTCTCCACACGGAAGTATAAGTTTAACAAGTGATTCTATCAATATTTTTCCTACGTCTGTATAATCCTCTAAAATAAATGCTTTAAAACCTGCGCCCCATTTATTAGTCTCACTCCCTATAGGAATATGCTTATTAGCATCAGAATTTATTTGTGGTGCCTTATTGCCTCCAGGAATTTTATACTCAGCAATAATTTTTCCGGTCTCAGAATCTTTTAGATAGCATATCATCATTCCTTCTCTAAATCCTTTATTGTATGTATCGACATTATTGGTACCTTTAAAAACAAACTCCGACGCATAACCTTCAAGGTAATTGTCATAAGCTATACTTTTTGTGATATCATATGCATCTCCTGTGATGCCATTTCCTTGATCTATGGCAATATAACATTCAACTTTTTTACCTCCAATTGTTAAATTACCATTACTATCAAGATACTTCTCTGGAAATTCTACAAAATATTTTCCATCAATGTAGTTTTTACCTTCGTTACTTTTACTAATTTCTTTATCATATCCAACTATTTTGATATCTCCGACCAATTCTTTTAAAGCATCATCAAAGTTTACCTCTGCACTACTTGCCAAAGCAATCGTACTAAATAACAAAAAAAGTGTTATGGATATAAAAATACAAATTTTTATCTGATTTTTTTTCATTCCATAACACCACCTTTCTAATTTTTTATTTTCCACGAATTGTTTTAAATGCATCTTTAGGCTTTTTAAGCATATCTTTAATTTCGCCTTTACCTTCTGACGCACTAGTTGCAAGTCGCCAAAGATTATCCAGAATTCTCTCGCCAGTAAATAAGAAACTAATTGCCACAACCATTAAAATCCAATTAATATTGTTTGGAAGATACCTTTCTACCTGATCTATTAAAATACTACTTATAACGCCATAAGTTACCGCATGAATTGTTTGCATAAATACATTTCCAAAAAATCTACTACACCATTCATTAAATGCTGTTTTAGCTCTACCTAACAAACCGCCTACTACATAACCAATTATTGTTAAAGGATATATGCAAAGTAAGAAAGCTATTGTAATATAACGTTTAAGATATGTATATACCATAAAATATGTTTGTATTAAAAGCAAATACCATATAATTATAAACATAAATCTAAGTGACACACCCGCATATGCTCTCATTATTCTCATAACATCCACATTTTTTGTATAAGTTTGTAATTTAGATACAAAATAATCCGAGGCCTCCTCCGAACCCGGAGTTAACTTTCTAGAGGCATTTGATACATATATAGGGCTTCTAAATTCTAATTCTTCATCAATCACTAATTCCGAAGTTTCTTTTAGTCCAGCTACCTTTTTGGAAACACTTCCAGAAATTATTTGATCTTGCACCATCGTTATTATTGCGTCGTTTATGTCAAATCCCATTTTCATAACAAATGGAAAAAAATACACCAGCATTACACCTAATACAACTTTTTTTAATATATCTTTTGCATTATTTTTTCCTTCTGGTGTTCCGAGCATAATTTTTATTCCAGCAACGACTATGCCAACAACACAAATCAAAAGTGCTACAGTTCTAAAAGTTTCATACCATCGATTGATTGCTTTCTTTACAATCGTCGAAGCGTCAGTTTTAGAAGGTTTTGCAGAGTTATTAAAGAAATTGGCATTCAGCAATTCAACTTTATTAAAAACAATCTTGTCAATCGTGATTTCTTCCCTAAAAAGTTGTGTTAAATAATCGTGTGCGTAATCACCAACCTGTAAAAAAAATTTAGAAACAACTTTTTCAAAAGCACTATCCGTTTGTATCTTTGCAATTTCTTCCTCACTAAACCCATTCGTTTGAGTTTGAGTAGATGTGCTCCTTACATTTCCACCATTTCTAAAGCTTGATGCAGACACACCGTCGCCCCAATCTGTTGCTAATGCATAAACCTCTACCGGAGATGCTATAACCAAAACAAGCACCAACGCAAACATAAACCAACGTGCTTTTTTCATATAGCACCTCCTTTCTAAATTAATCTAAAATTCATACCATCTAGTCTAATTGTTCCGCCATCTTATTAATATTTGTCTCGATAAAGCTAAACTCTCTTTGAGTAGGTCTAATCTCTAAGATAGCTGTGTCATTACCAACTTTAAGAAGTCCTTCACCTCTTGTACAAGTTAGCAAATAGTTTGCTTCACCTTCAGAGAGTTTAAATACTTCTTTTAAGTACTCAATCTCTGATTTATCTTGTGCTAAAAATAGCTTTGTATCAGAAGAGGTCAAAACTGCTTGAGCTTCTTTATTTTCATAGAAATCTTGGAATTTCTGTGAAATAACTGCTAGTGATACATTTCTTTTTCTGGCACGTCTTGCCATAGTATTTAAGAAGTCTACAGCTTCTGGATAAGGAAGAAGCATCCAAGCCTCGTCGACAAGTACTCTCTTCTTCTTAGCTCTCGCTTTATCCTCACTGTTTTTCTTAACGTATTTTTCCCAAATCCAAGAAAGAAGAATCTGTTGAGCAAGTGGTCTTGCAAATCTTTCCTCAAGTTGAGAAATATCTAAGTTAATGAAAGGTGCACCTTCCAAAAGTTCGAAAGTAGATTGACCGTCAAAGTAAGCCATCTGTCCATCGTACTCACGTACGTACTGTCTCATAACCTTTATTAAGTAACTGAAATGGAATTGATAGTCAGTATTATCATTTTCTTGTGCTTTCCTTATAAGACGTCTATACCAAGAACCTAGTGTAGGAAGCTCTTTTTTCTTTCTTGTAAGTCTTACACCAAATTCTACGTTATCATCATCATATAAACTATTTGGATTACTATTAATACCTCTTGCTTGATATTCTTCACCAGCAATCTCGGCAATAATCTGTTTTGTAATCTCGTTTACTTCTTCAGAACGTGTACTACCTCTAGCCATAGTAACCAAAACGTTTGTTACGTCCTCTACTTTATTTTCTACATTTAGTACTGTTCTTTCTTTACCTGTAATTTCATCTTTTACAATCTCAGGCTCGATATCAAATACATTGATAATAGTTTTTGAGTTAGGACTTATAACAACGTTAATTCCGCCCAAGCTCTCAGCAACTATTCCATACTCACCCTCGGCATCTAGTGCTAAGCTTTCAATACCCATAAGCACAGAAGAACGTGCTGTGATAGTTTTGATAGTAACACCTTTACCTGCACCAGACTTACCAAATATAACCATGTTATAATTTGTAAGTGATGAATGGAAGTTATCATACAAAATTGGAAGTCCCGTTTGTTTATCAAAGCCAAGGGGAATGCCTGTTGGATGTCCTATTTCCGAAGAAACAAATGGGAAAACAGTTCCCATAGAACTTCTATCAAATGTATGCTTCTTTTGAATGTAGCATCTGTTAAATGGTAAATTAGACTTAAACGCTTCCTCTTGAGTAGCCCAAGCTGTCTTTATTTCTACAAGTCCTTTTGACATCTCCATAGATAAAAGTTCAGACATTTTATCAAGTTCTGCTAAATCATAAGCAAATATTGTACAAACTATAGATGATTCAAAAAGTTTATTAAAACCAGCTGCTATCTCATCTCTTATACGTTCTGCTTCAATTCTTTTATCTTCAATAAGTCTTTCTCTGTTTATATCGCCTCTTTTTTGAGCAACAATTCTTTCAGACTCTAAGGATACAATAACTTTATTTAAGTTATTTTGTGATGAAGCTTCACTTATAGGAGATATGAAAACTGATGTATTTATATCTCCGAAATTATACATTCCTCTTAAGAAATATGGGAATGTAGCCATTCTAGGAAGTCCAGAAACATAATGGCTTCTAGCATACCTTGTAATACTAGATATAATTTCTAAGTGATTTAAGTTAGCTGCATTTATACCTGCTGGAGCAATCAAATCTTTTATTGTATTTTTATTTTTAACAAGAAAATTTTGCACTCGCTCCTCTTCTTGAGTTAAAATTTCAGACTCATTATCTGTCACTTGCTCTTCAATTTTTTTCTTTTTAGCCATCACAACTCCTCCTCCCTCTATACTAAGCTATCATCATTATTTGATGAATTGTTAACCAAACCATCAATGTCAGAAATAGCATCTTTTTGTTTTGTACTTATTTTGTCATCACCTAAAATTACTGTTTCTTTTACTGCGTCATCATTATGATATTTTGTGTTTTCTGTATTACCTACATTCACGTTATCTACTTTTGATTTTTCTTCAGTCGAAGAATTAATAGAATTTACAACTTGATCAACTGTGCTAGTTTCCCTTTCAGATAGTACATTAACTTCATCTTCATCCATGACTGGCACATGCATTTGAGAGTTTAAATCTATAAGCGCATCATCAACAACGTCTTGATCAAATTGATCACTATTTTCAATAATTAATTGCATGGCTTGCGCTTTTGCTGAATCTTCTTGTTGTTCCTCATAAGTCAAACCATTTTTATCTTTTAATCTATTCATTGCATTCTTTAACGCTGTCTCTGCTTCTTCAATAGCTTTTTCTTTAACCGCATTATCAATAGCAATTTGTTTTTTCTCCAAAACATCTTGTGCTGTTGAATATAATCTATAAAATCCATTATCAACGGCTTTTCTGATGTTATAAATATCAGACTCATCCCTATTATATGCAACATATAACATTTCAGCAAGCTCCATAGAATTCATAATAGAAGTTTGAACGCCACAAGGAGCAAGAGCACCCGCAATACTTCTACATCTTGTATATAGCTCAGAATAAGCCAAGTCATGAGCTTCTTCTTTTGTAAAGTTTGTAGCCATTCCCAACTCAGAAGTATGATATGAAACAACTATGTAATATTTTCTTTGTAGAATATTTCTGTTAAGGCTCATCTTCTCTACGTAGTTTACGATATCTGTACCGTATTCAAGAAGAACTCTCTTTTTCTTAAGTTCAAAATCAAGAGCTTGTCTTTGTTGAGAAGTTAAATTTCCTGAACGCTTTGCAGCCCCCGTAGAATTTTCTGTTCTTATATATTCATCACGTAAAGACATAATTCTATCTTTATATGTGTTTATACTTTCTTCTAAATTTAGTGAACGAGCTTGCACATATAACTGAATAGGATACTTTAATGTGTTAAGAAAATTGCTAAATCCTTCTTCAACAGCAAGCATTTCATTTTCAGACATAAGATCATAGTTTATACCTTGGCATTTAATCGCCATTACAAACCTATTACCTTTTTCTTGAATAATCATATCGTCCTCAATTTTATCAAACTCCATAAATTTTTGAACATCTTCTCTAGGATAATCTACTTTTTGAGGTACATTACTCGCGTTACTCTTTTTGCTGTTTGCTTCAAGCTGAGTACCAGCTCTGCTATCCTTTCCGTCTTGATAAAGCCAAAAGAAAATAACACCAATTACGATTCCGCCTATGATAAGCAAAACACTAATTATAATATCAATCGTACTTTCTATCATTTCTTCTTTCCTCCTTCTTCATAAGTATAAATCTTTCTATTTTTTTTGAAATTAAAGTATTTAACAATTAATTCAGATACATAGTCTCCGCCTGTCTTTTTAAGTAAGTCAAAAGAATTTGACTTTGGAACTTTTACTTGCCCAATTATAAAACCTATAAGAGCACATAGTCCTAATAAAAGCCACCCAACAACAGATGCTCCAACTGAACTAAAGACGGTATAAAAAATAGAACCAATGCCAATTCCTATAAGAGTACCAATAAAGCCTTTCATCGTAAATATGATCAATATTCTACCTTCGCCTTCAACTTCTCTAGGTATCAAATGTGTACCCATAGCCACACCTCCTAATCATTTGTAAATAAACTCATCCACAAATAATTATAACATATACACAAAATATTTTGTAGAAAAATATCTAAATTTATTAAAAAAATAATAAAATTACATTCGCTTGATATTTAACGTAATGCAATATGTTTTCAATGATTTTAAACCGCAGGCAATATTCGTGAATTTTCCTGAAATAATAAAGCAACTCATACCAGATTCCATGCTATTTATGTAAACAACTTTCCCAAACACAAGTGTAATCTTTTTTTATCAGGTAATTGAATGATCGTAATAAATTAACGTTCCATTTTCACTATCTTTGTAATCATATGAAAAGAGGACACGCCGATTTACCACTTCATTACGGAACAGTACCTCCATG
>OIEN01000120.1_pt1 | contig 59986 bp, 69 predicted proteins | sample 1581741 | NCBI WGS metagenome assembly OIEN01 (sample SAMN01760944, study PRJEB22395) | human gut metagenome | reverse complement strand
TGTCTTGGAACATAGCAGCCATTTGTATTAGACTGCAAAGTTGCAAAATCAAGTCCGTTTCATTTCAAAAGACCGTGTAATTGACTATATTTCAATAATTTCAAAGAACTATTTATCCACTTTTACGGGACAGTAGTGCTTCAAACATTATCATACGAATGAAACTGTAAAAAGCCTCAAAAGCTTTATACATTTTATCTCTACCGAAATGTTAAAAACAAAGTACAAACAGAAAAAGCAAAGAAACATGCTCTAAAACATGAGTTTTTATTAGTGTATTTTTACACTTATCCGTAATATTGCAGTCGAATTAGTGTTACTAATACACTTTGGGAAACAAACAAAATAAAATAAACTTTTGATAGCCGCGAAGTCAATACACAAATCATTTAAATAATACTATTATGAATTGGAATTCAACTGAATTTATTTGGCTCGACTGGTTGGTTCTCGCAGTCGGGGTCATGGCTATTGTATGGGCTGTTTACCGTACAATTAAAAAGGACCATGAAAAGATGAAAGGTGCAGACAGTCAGGATTACCTTTTCGGAAAAGGAGAACCTTGGTATATCATCGGTGCCGCCATCTTTGCAGCAAATATCGGTTCTGAACACCTGGTAGGATTGGCTGGTACGGGTGCGAAAGACGGTGTAGGAATGGCACACTGGGAAATGCAAGGCTGGATGATTCTTATCCTTGGATGGCTGTTCGTGCCTTTTTACCAGCTATTAAATAACAAAATGGGTAAAATCATCACCATGCCTGACTTTCTGAAATTCCGCTATACCCAGCGCACTGGTTCATGGTTGTCCATCATCACTCTGATTGCCTACGTGCTGACAAAGGTATCCGTAACAGCATTCACCGGTGGTATTTTCTTTGAATATTTGCTTGGACTTCCATTTTGGTGGGGTGCACTCGGTCTTATTTTCATTACAGCCGTATTCACAGTTTTCGGTGGTATGAAAGGTGTAATGACACTTTCTGCCATCCAAACCCCGATATTGATTATTGGTTCGTTCCTCGTTTTGTTCCTTGGTCTGAATATGCTTGGAGACGGCAGCATCGCAGAAGGATGGTCACAAATGATGGCCGCTTGTAACGCCGCACACGACGGCTTCGGGACAACCCACATGTTCCACACCGACCCTGCCGACCCCATGTATCCGCAGTTCCCTGGCTACGTAGTCTTCCTTGGAGCCTCCATCATCGGTTTCTGGTACTGGTGTACTGACCAGCATATCGTACAACGTGTACTCGGACAAACCAAAGGAGAAGACAACCGCAAAGTCATGGCTCGCGCACGCCGCGGTACAATCGCAGCCGGCTATTTCAAACTGTTGCCTGTATTCATGTTCCTGATTCCGGGTATGGTAGCTTTTGCACTCTCGCAAAAAACCGGCAGCAACATTGTTATGGACATCACCAACACTCATGACACAGACGGCGCTTTCGCCATGATGGTCAAGAACATCCTGCCGGCCGGTGTAAAAGGTATCGTCACCATCGGTTTCATTTGTGCCCTTGTAGCTTCTTTGGCTGCCTTCTTCAACAGCTGCGCCACTTTATTTACAGAAGACTTCTACAAACCGATGAAAAAAGGTATGAGTGAAAGCCACTACGTAATGGTAGGCCGTGTTGCTACCGTCGTAGTCGTACTCTTAGGATTGGCTTGGATGCCTATCATGATGAACATGGGTAACCTGTATTCTTATCTTCAAGATATCCAGTCTTTGATTGCCCCTGCCATGGTAGCCGTATTCACCCTTGGTATCTTCTCTAAACGCATCACTCCGAAAGCCGGAGAATGGGGCCTTATTGGCGGTTTCCTCATCGGTATGGTACGTTTGCTGACCAATGTAATCACCGACTCAGGCAAAGCTGTCATGGACGGTGCATTCTGGGAATACACCTCTTGGTTCTGGCAAACCAACTGGCTCATCTTCGAAGTATGGTTACTTGTATTCATCGTCATTCTGATGTACGTGGTATCCATGTTTACTGCCAAACCAACATCTGAACAGATTGCCGCCATCACATTCACAGGCGACTACAAGAAAGCCATCCGCGAAAGCTGGAATATGTGGGATGTTATTGCCACATTGGGCGTTGTGGTACTGTGTGCATTGTTCTATGCATATTTCTGGTAATCCAAAAAACAACAACTTATAATAGAAGAGGGTATGCAGAAGATTGCGTATCCTCTTCCTTTTTTATATAGAAACTATCGAAAAACATGCATTCTATGTTGAAAAACATTTGAAAAAAAGAACAACCAATCATTTTAAGTGTTACTTTTACACCACACAAATAATATTAAATATAAATTTATGAAAAGCATGAAGAAATCACTTCTAGGCATGAGTGCTGCTTTAATTTTTTTCTGCGGATGCAGTCAAAAACAAGAAGCTCCCAAACTGACCTTATCGGGTTTGGACCCAGCCAATTTTGAGACGCTGGTAGATAGTGTAAAACCTGTAAAACTTTACACTTTAAAGAATCATCAGGGGATGGAAGTCTGTGTCACCAATTTTGGGGGTCGACTGGTTTCCATTATGGTTCCCGACAAAACCGGCAAGATGACCGATGTGGTTCTCGGCTTCGACAGCATAGCTGACTACCAGCATATTCCGAGTGATTTCGGTGCAGCCATCGGACGTTATGCCAACCGAATCAACAAAGGTAAAATCACTCTTGACGGACAAGAAATCCAACTCCCGACAAACAATTTCGGGCACTGTCTGCACGGAGGTCCTACAGGATGGCAATATCAAGTATATGAAGCTAATCAAACCAATGACAGTACCCTTGTGCTGACCATGAAATCACCGGATGAAGACAATAACTTCCCGGGCAACGTAACGGCTCATGTAACCTATTCTCTGACAGCTGATAACGCCATTGATATCCAATACGATGCCACTACCGACAAGACGACTGTCATCAACATGACCAACCACTCGTACTTCAACCTGAGCGGTGATCCTTCAAAACCGGCTACCGACCACGTGCTTTATGTGGCTTCCGACAGCATCACACCAGTAGACAGCACCTTCATGACCACCGGCGAAATGATGGCAGTAAAAGATACTCCGTTCGACTTCAACACGCCGAAGACCATCAGTCCAGATGTCACAGACTTTACCAACGAACAAGTGAAATTCGGTAACGGATTCGACCATAACTGGGTATTGAAGACCAAAGGCGACATCAACCAGCTGGCTGCCAAACTGACTTGTCCAACCACAGGTATCAGCTTGGAAGTCTACACCAATGAACTAGGTATACAGGTATATACAGGAAATTTCCTGGACGGAACAGTGAAAGGAAAGAAAGGCATTGCCTATCCGCAACGGGCTTCCGTTTGTCTGGAAACACAACACTATCCCGACAGCCCCAACAAGCCCCAATGGCCTTCTGTTATTCTGGCTCCAGGACAAACTTACCAGAGCCACTGTATTTTCAAATTTACAGTAGAGAAATAACAAAAGCCTATAAGAAACCTAGTTGAAAAGAACAAAAAGTCAAAATTGAATGACCACTTATTATAATCATAATCCCAAATTCTACGTCGGTATCGACTGCATCATTTTCGGATTCGAAAAAGGAGAACTGAACTTATTGCTGCTGAAACGAAATTTTGAGCCGGCAATGGGCCAATGGTCTCTGATGGGAGGATTCATCCAGGAAAACGAAAGTGCGGACGATGCGGCCAAACGGGTACTGAGCGAGCTGACCGGTCTGGAGAATGTATATATGGACCAGATTGGGGCATTCGGTGCCGTAGACCGTGATCCGGGAGAACGCGTAATTTCACTGGCCTATTATGCGCTTATCAACATCAACGAATATGACCGGGAACTGGTGCAGCAACACAATGCGCATTGGATAAACATCAATGAAATTCCCGAACTTATTTTCGATCACAACGAGATGGTGGAGAAAGCACGTGCCATCATGCGCCAGAAGGCATCAAGAGCCCCCATCGGCTTCAACCTGCTTCCCGAGCTGTTCACCTTGACCCAGCTGCAAAGCTTGTATGAAGCCATCTACAGCGAGCCGATGGACAAGCGCAATTTCCGCAAACGTATCGCAGAAATGGGATTTATTGAAAAAACTAATAAAATAGATAAAACAGGATCCAGAAGAGGCGCCTCTCTCTATAAATTCAATGACAAGGCCTATCAGAAGGACCCGAAATTTAAACTTTAATCACATGTTAGAAGCACTAAAAGAAGAAGTTTTCCATGCAAACCTGGATTTGGTAAAGCACGGACTGGTGATTTTTACGTGGGGAAATGTATCTGCCATCGATCGTGAAAGCGGACTGGTAGTCATCAAACCTAGCGGAGTGTCTTACGATGAAATGAAAGCTGAGGATATGGTAGTAGTCGATTTGGAAGGAAACGTAGTAGAAGGCGATTTGCGCCCTTCAAGCGACACCCCTACTCATCTGGCTCTCTACAAAGCTTTCCCTGAAATCGGCGGAGTGGTACACACCCACTCTACTTACGCCACTGCCTGGGCACAGGCCGGATGCGACATTCCGAACATCGGTACCACTCATGCAGACTATTTCCACGAGGCTATTCCCTGTACAGCCGACATGACAGAAGAAGAAGTGAAGGGTGCCTACGAACTGGAAACGGGAAATGTCATCGTGAAACGCTTCGAGGGCATGAATCCGGTACATACTCCGGGAGTGCTCGTAAAGAATCACGGACCTTTCTCATGGGGTAAAGATGCACACGACGCTGTACACAATGCCGTAGTCATGGAACAAGTGGCAAAAATGGCCAGCATTGCTTACGCCATCAACCCGCACCTGACCATGAATCCGCTGTTGGTGGAAAAACACTTCAGCCGCAAGCACGGTCCGAATGCCTATTACGGACAAAAGAAATAACAACAAAGCCAACCAATTAATTAATAATAAATAAAATCACTATGAACACATTTGATCAATATGAAGTATGGTTCGTAACCGGAGCTCAGCTCCTTTACGGAGGCGATGCAGTCATCGCAGTAGACGCACACAGCAACGAAATGGTAGCAGGTTTGAACGCCAGCGGCAAACTGCCTGTGAAAGTGGTATATAAAGGAACAGCCAATTCTTCAAAAGAAGTAGAAGCTGTATTCAAAGCAGCCAACAACGACGATAAATGTATCGGTATCATCACTTGGATGCACACTTTCTCTCCGGCCAAGATGTGGATTCACGGCTTGCAGCAATTGAAAAAACCGTTGCTCCACCTGCACACTCAGTTCAACAAAGAAATTCCATGGGACACAATGGACATGGATTTCATGAACCTGAACCAGTCTGCTCACGGCGACCGCGAATTCGGTCATATCTGCACCCGCATGCGTATCCGTCGCAAAGTGGTAGTAGGTTACTGGAAAGAAGAATCTACTCAGAAGAAGATTGCTGTCTGGATGCGTGTATGTGCTGCATGGGCTGACGCTCAGGATATGCTGATTATCCGCTTCGGCGACCAGATGAACAATGTAGCCGTTACCGACGGTGACAAGGTGGAAGCTGAACAGCGCATGGGATACCATGTAGACTACTGCCCGGTAAGCGAACTCATGGAATATCACAAAGAGGTAAAGGACGAAGACGTAGATGCATTGGTAAAAACTTACTTCAGCGAATACGACCACGATGCGGAACTGGAAGACAAATCTACAGAAGCTTACCAGAAAGTCTGGAACTCTGCCAAAGCTGAACTGGCTCTCCGCGCCATTCTGAAAGCAAAAGGTGCCAAAGGTTTCACTACTAACTTCGACGACCTGGGTCAGACAGACGGCAGCCACTTCGACCAGATTCCGGGCTTGGCTTCTCAGCGACTGATGGCAGAAGGATACGGTTTCGGAGCAGAAGGCGACTGGAAATCAGCTGCTTTATACCGTACTGTATGGGTAATGAATCAGGGATTGCCTAACGGATGCTCTTTCCTGGAAGACTACACACTGAACTTCGACGGTGAAAACAGTGCCATCCTGCAGGCCCACATGCTGGAAGTTTGCCCGATGATTGCTGCCAAGAAACCTCGCTTGGAAGTACACTTCCTGGGTATCGGCGTTCGCAAGAGCCAGACTGCACGTCTTGTCTTCACTTCTAAGGTAGGTACAGGATGTACAGCTACAGTAGTAGACCTGGGCAACCGTTTCCGTCTGATTGTAAACGACGTAGAATGCATCGAACCGAAACCGCTGCCTAAATTGCCGGTTGCTTCTGCTCTTTGGAAACCGATGCCTAACTTCGAAATCGGTGCGGGTGCATGGATCTTGGCTGGTGGTACACACCACTCTTGCTTCTCATACGACCTGACTGCAGAATACTGGGAAGACTATGCTGAAATCGCCGGTATTGAAATGGTACATATCAACAAAGACACTACCATCGGTGAATTCAAGAAAGAACTTCGCATGAACGAAGTATACTACATGCTGAACAAAGCACTCTGCTAAGACTTTGTCAGTTTCATTAAAAGTGCTGGACAGAAACCTTCTTTCTGGCAGCACTTTTAATTTTTCCTATTGCTTTATTTCTTAACTTTAAATTGTTGATTTTGATATGAAATCAGATGCTAAGTCAACCATTGAGGCAGGCAAGGCCATTTTGGGTATTGAATTCGGTTCCACCCGAATCAAAGCTGTCTTGATTGACCAGGAAAACAAACCCATCGCACAAGGTAGTCATACGTGGGAAAACCAGTTGGTAGACGGACTCTGGACCTACAGCATTGAAGCTATCTGGGCTGGGCTACAAGATTGCTACGCCGATCTTCGCGCTAACGTAAAAAAACAATATGGCATAGAAATCGAAACGCTGGCAGCCATCGGCATCAGTGCCATGATGCACGGATATATGCCTTTCAATGACAAGGCTGAAATTCTGGTACCTTTCCGTACCTGGAGAAATACCAACACTGGAAAAGCTGCGGCCGAACTGTCTGAACTGTTCGTCTATAACATTCCTCTGAGATGGAGTATCTCTCACCTGTATCAGGCCATCCTGAACAAGGAAGAGCACGTAAAAGACATCACGTTCCTTACCACACTTGCCGGCTATGTACACTGGCAGATTACCGGTGAAAAGGTACTGGGTATCGGTGATGCGTCCGGTATGCTTCCTATCGACCCTGCCACAAAGAACTATTCTGCCGAAATGGTGGCTAAGTTCGACAAACTGGTGGCTCCCTACGGATTCAGCTGGAAACTGACCGACATCCTGCCTAAAGTCTTGCTGGCCGGAGAAAATGCCGGTTGCCTGACCGAAGAAGGTGCCAAGAAGCTGGATGTATCCGGCCACTTGAAGGCAGGCATTCCTGTATGTCCTCCGGAAGGAGATGCGGGCACAGGCATGGTGGCCACCAATGCCGTAAAACAGCGGACTGGTAACGTTTCAGCCGGTACTTCTTCCTTCTCTATGATTGTACTGGAAAAAGACCTGTCAAAACCGTATGAAATGATTGATATGGTGACTACTCCCGACGGTAGTCTGGTAGCCATGGTACACTGCAACAACTGTACTTCCGACCTGAACGCATGGGTCAACCTGTTCAAGGAATACCAGGAACTGATGGGCATGCCGGTAGACATGGACGAAATCTTCGGCAAGCTGTACAATAACGCTTTGACAGGTGATGCCGACTGCGGTGGACTGATTTCCTACAACTACTTCTCAGGCGAACCTGTGACAGGACTGACAGAAGGACGCCCGTTGTTCGTGCGTACAGCCAACGACAAATTCAATCTGGCTAACTTCATGCGCGCTCACTTGTATGCTTCTGTAGGCGTATTAAAAATTGGTAATGACATCCTCTTCAACGAAGAAAAGATTAAGGTAGACCGCATTACGGGTCATGGCGGTTTGTTCCGCACCAAAGGTGTAGGCCAGCGTGTATTGGCTGCAGCCATCAATTCTCCGATTTCTGTCATGGAGACGGCCGGTGAAGGCGGTGCATGGGGTATCGCCCTGCTGGGTTCTTACCTAGTAAATAATGACAAGAAGCAGTCTTTAGCCGACTTCCTCGACGAAAAGGTATTTGCAGGCAATGCAGGCGTAGAGGTATCACCTACGGCAGAAAACGTAGCCGGATTCAACGCTTATATTGAAAAATACAAGGCTTGTCTGCCTGTAGAAGAGGCTGCAGTGAAATACAAGAAGTAAAAAAATGTGAAATAAATAACTTACTTCCACTTTGTAATTTACATATAAATGTCATACCTTTGCTCATAATTTCAAGAAGCAGGTACCCATAGCGGTGTCTGCCTTATGTAGCATACAAATTAAAAAATTAATAATATGAACAGTAAACAAGTAATGAACCATGCCGCTGACAATATTCGTATTTTAGCTGCATCAATGGTTGAAAAAGCGAAATCCGGTCATCCCGGAGGTGCAATGGGTGGAGCCGATTTCATCAATGTACTGTACTCTGAGTTCCTGCAATATGATCCTCAGAACCCGAAATGGGAAGGACGTGACCGTTTCTTCCTCGACCCGGGTCACATGTCTCCGATGTTGTATTCACAGCTGGCACTCATCGGAAAATTCACATTGGAAGAATTGCAGCAACTGCGCCAGTGGGGTTCTCCTACTCCGGGACATCCGGAAGTAGACGTAATGCGCGGCATTGAAAATACATCCGGTCCGCTCGGACAGGGACATACCTTTGCGGTAGGTGCTGCCATCGCTGCTAAATTCCTGGCTGCCCGCACAGGCAATCCGACTTTTGCAAAAGAAACTATCTATGCATATATCTCAGATGGAGGTATTCAGGAAGAAATCTCTCAGGGCAGCGGACGTATTGCCGGATGCCTGGGACTGGACAACCTGATTATGTTCTACGACTCCAACGAAATTCAGTTGTCTACTGAAACAAAGGATGTAACTACGGAAGATACAGCCATGAAATACCGTGCATGGGGATGGAACGTCATCGAAATCAACGGTAACGACTGCGAAGAAATCCGTACAGCCTTGAATGCAGCAAAAGCTGAGAGCAAACGCCCGACCCTGATTATCGGTAAATGTATTATGGGTAAGGGTGCCCGCAAGGCAGACAACACTTCATACGAACATAACTGCAAGACTCACGGAGCTCCTCTGGGTGGCGACGCTTACAAAAATACCATCCTGAACTTAGGCGGTGATCCGGAAAATCCGTTCGTTATTTTCGACGACGTAAAAGAAATCTACGCCAAACGTGCAGAAGAACTGAAAGCCATCGCAGCTGCCCGTCATGAAGAAGAAGCTGCATGGGCTGCCGCCAACCCGGAAAAAGCCGCACAACTGAAAGAATGGTTCAGTGGTGCTGCACCGAAAGTAGACTGGGCACACATCCAGCAGAAAGCAAACGATGCAACCCGTAACGCATCGGCTACCGTATTGGGCGCATTGGCACAGCAGGTTCCTAACATGATTTGTGCTTCTGCCGACTTGTCTAACTCAGATAAGACCGACGGCTTCCTGAAACAGACTCACGCCTTCACCAACGGAGATTTCAGCGGTGCCTTCTTCCAAGCCGGAGTAGCTGAACTGACCATGGCTTGCTGCTGCATCGGTATGGCTTTGCATGGCGGTGTCATCGCAGCTTGCGGTACCTTCTTCGTATTCTCAGACTACATGAAACCAGCCGTACGTATGGCTGCCCTCATGCAGTTGCCAGTGAAATTCATCTGGACACACGATGCATTCCGCGTAGGAGAAGACGGACCTACACACGAACCGGTAGAACAGGAAGCACAGATTCGTTTGATGGAAAAACTGAAAAACCACCACGGAAAGAACTCTATGTTGGTTCTCCGTCCGGCCGATGCAGAAGAAACGACTGTTTGCTGGAAACTGGCTATGGAAAATACCGATACTCCGTCGGCTTTGATTCTGTCTCGCCAGAACATCAACATGTTGCCGGAAGGAACAGACTATGCACAGGCTGCCAAAGGAGCTTACATCGTAGCAGGTTCTGACGAAAATCCGGATGTCATCATGGTAGCTTCTGGTTCTGAAGTTTCTACACTGGTAGCCGGAGCTGAACTGTTGCACAAAGACGGCATCAAAACCCGCATCGTTTCTGTACCGTCAGAAGGCTTGTTCCGCAGCCAGAGCAAGGAATATCAGGAAAGCATCATTCCTACAGGAGCCAAAGTATTCGGTCTGACAGCCGGACTGCCGGTAAACTTGCTCGGACTGGTAGGTGCCAACGGTAAAATCTGGGGCCTGGAATCATTCGGTTTCTCTGCTCCTTACAAAGTGCTGGATGAAAAACTGGGATTCACCGCAGAAAATGTGTATAACCAAGTAAAAGAAATGCTCTAATGAAAACAATAGGACTTGCATCCGACCATGCCGGATTTGAATTGAAACAATACGTAAAAAAATGGCTGGAAGCTAAAGGATGGGAATACAAGGATTTTGGTACTTACTCTACAGAAAGTTGCGACTATCCCGATTATGCACATCCATTGGCGTTGGCCGTAGAAAAAGGTGAATGCTATCCGGGCATTGCCATCTGCGGAAGCGGAGAAGGCATCAGCATGACGCTGAACAAGCATCAGGGTATCCGTGCGGCACTTTGCTGGATTCCGGAAATCGCCCATTTGGCCCGTCAGCACAACGATGCCAACGTATTGGTCATGCCGGGACGTTTCATCGACGAAGCCACTGCCGACAAGATTATGACAGAATTCTTTACGACCGACTTTGAAGGCGGACGTCATCAGGCAAGGATTGACAAGATGCCAGTTCGGTAATTCTGAGATTATTCAGAAAAATCTATTCATTTGAGGCGAAATAGAAAATCCCGTTTCCATTCGATTTGGAAACGGGATTTTTTCATTCATTTAGTTGGTTCCGCCGAAAAAAATCCAACAATTCCTGATTGGCCCGGCTATCAAGAGCTACTTCTTGCTTCTCTTTGAAAATATCCAAGGTGGTAGGGCACTCTCCACAGATATCAATGCCTATCACCTGCTCCTGGCGCAACACCACCGACAGCAGCTGCTCCAGTTCCGGCAGCGACAGCTCTCCCTGATCCCAGTTGGTCGCAGCAGAATGCGCATCCAACACATCCTTATCAATTGACAGGTACACCGGCCCCTCCACATGTTGTGCCGAGAACCGCTTCCAGGCTTCTTCATGCGAAAGTTCCTTCTCGCCGTAGAAAATCACCCGCTCCCGATAAGCTTCCGGAATAGCCTCCTTCAATTTTTCCGACACTCCTGCCAGAATCACATTCCGCACGTAAGGGTTGGTGTCCATCACATCCTTCACCCATCCTCCACAAGAGATTACACCTTCAAACAACGGAGGCTGCATGTCAGGATGATGGTCAAACACCACCAATGAAAAAGGCTGCCGAATCTTGTCGGTCCAGAACTTTGTCAAATAATGATAATTGCCGGAGTCAATAAAATGAATGGCTTTGACGGGATAATCGGCTATCAATTGCTTTAAAGCCTTAGCCCCTTCTTTGTCACAATAACATTCCGTACCCTTCAGATGCGTACAATCCAGCCACGTGTAATTCCGCTCATGCGAAAAACGTTCCCAGTCGTACACACCCGTGAAATTCATAATCACCACTCGTCCGTCGTTCTTTGTATTCATATCATTAGTATCTTTTATTCAAATAAATTCCGCAAACATCATACCTAATTCGCAAATGACAAAATGACAGCCTCCCCTAAAAAATAATAAGAAATCCAATTCCTGCATGCAGGAGAAAAAAAATGGCTATCTTTACAAACAATATGGCAGAAATAACTATATTCACCCCACAAATTTAAATTGTAAATCATATATACGAATCATGAAAAAACTGTTATTCATTCTATTGGCTTGTCTGCCATTGTTTGGAATGGCCAAAGACAAAAAAGACAATACTGACCCGAAGTATTTGGTAGGAGCTGTCACATTGGACGATGGAAAAGTGACTTTCACTCACGACATCCAAGCTCCCTCTCTTTCCAAAGAACAACTCTACCAGCAAATGCTTGACTGGGCCAACAACCGTTTCAAACCCGACGGGAAACTGCTAAGTCGGGTGGTCTATACCAATGAAGAAGAAGGCGACATCGCCGCTTCGGCGGAAGAATACATGGTATTCTCCTCTTCTGCCCTTTCATTGGACCGTACCCGTATCTATTACCAATACTTTATCCATGTAACCGACGGGGTATGCCACATGACTATGACCCGTATCCGCTACTGGTACGATGAAAACCGTGACGGAGGACAGAAGTTTACGGCTGAAGAATGGATTACCGATGACATGGCACTGAACAAAAAGAAAACGAAACTTGCTCCCATCTGCGGAAAATTCCGCCGCGAGACCATCGACCTGAAAGACCAGCTTTTCCAGTCGGCTACCGATGCACTGGGACAAAAGGTATTGGCCAACGGAACCACTTCTGCCACAACCGTAGCAGCTACTCCGCTAACACCAGCATTAACTGGCGAACTGAAAGAAATAGATGTAACGAAACTTACAGACAACTGGAACAACCAGCTGCAGAACGGACGCATCACCCTGACCGCCAACGAGGAAGAAATCGAAATCAAACCGGAAAACTGGGGAGGCTTTGGAAAGTTGTTCAATAAGAACGTGGCTTATCTGCTAATTGCCCAAGACCGTATCGCCCTCAGCGCCCTGATGGAACAATGCACGGAATATAAGATTACCTTCTACGCTCAGGGAAGCAACCAGCCGGCCGCAGTCATTGAATGCAAAAAGTCTATGAGCCAGAAAATGACAGCCGATGACCTGAAATCACTCAATATTCAAGCAGATAGCAGCAAATCTTACACCATGTACACAGGCGAAATCATCCGCACTTTGCTGCGTCAGTAACCTCATTCCAAAAACGTCCTTACGTTTTATCTCAAACACAAGGACGTTTTACTTCAAACGCTTCGACGTTTTATCTAAAACGTAAAGGCGTTTAAAAGAAAACGCTTAGACGTTCTTTTCCAAACGTCTAAGCGTTTTTTTATGAGCTTATTTTTACAGGATTATGCCTTCTGAAGCTGACGATTCATGGCAGCTGCCGCACGACGTCCGTCACCCATGGCCAGAATCACGGTGGCTCCACCGCGTACGATATCTCCTCCGGCATAGATGGTCGGGATGGACGACTGCATGTCCTCGTTCACTGCGATGGTACCCTTACGTCCCAGTTCCAAACCGGGAATAGAATGAGGCACAATCGGATTTGGCGAAACGCCCACACTGACAATGGCCATATCAATGTCCAATGTCACCGTAGCCCCCGGAATAGGCACCGGACTACGACGACCGGACGCATCGGGTTCGCCCAGTTCCATTTTCTGTAACACCACTTGTTTCACCCGACCTTTCTCGTCGGCAATGTATTCAATCGGATTGTGCAGGGTCAGGAATTCCACGCCTTCCTCCTTGGCATGTTTCACTTCCTCCAGTCGGGCCGGCATTTCCGCTTCCGAACGACGGTAAATAATCATCGCTTTCTCCGCTCCCAAACGGCGGGCCGTACGCACAGAATCCATGGCCGTATTTCCACCTCCAATCACAGCTACCCGCTTACCGAAGGTCACCGGAGTGTCGGAATCTTCACTGGCCGCATCCATCAGGTTCACACGGGTCAGATATTCGTTGGACGACATGATGTTGATGGAGTTCTCGCCCGGGATATTCATGAAATTAGGCAATCCGGCACCCGAAGCCACAAAGATTCCCTTGAAGCCTTCGTTTTCCAACTCTTCTACACTGAGGGTCTTCCCAATGATGCAGTCCTTCACAAAAGTCACGCCCATCTTCGACAAGTTCTCGATTTCCACGTCCACAATCTTGTTGGGCAGACGGAACTCCGGAATACCGTATTTCAGTACCCCACCAATCTCGTGCAGGGCCTCGAATACAGTCACATCGTATCCCATCTTGGCCATGTCGCCCGCGAACGACAATCCCGCGGGTCCCGAACCGACCACCGCCACCTTGATGCCGTTCTTGGTCGCAATTTCCGGAACCGAAATCTGTCCGCTTTCCCGCTCATAATCGGCTGCAAAACGTTCCAGGTAACCGATGGCCACTGCTTCGTGCCCCATCTTCAGGTGGATACACTTCGACTCACACTGCTTTTCCTGCGGACAGACACGTCCGCACACAGCCGGAAGTGCACTGGTTTTCTTCAGCGTACGGGCTGCTTCCAGAAATTCTCCACGCTCAATGTTCTTGATGAAGCCCGGAATATCAATGCCCACCGGACAACCTTCCATACAGGAAGGATTGGCACAGTCCAGACATCGCTTGGCCTCCGTCAGCGCCTGTTCTTCGTTCAGTCCCAAGTTCACTTCCTCCTTGCGGCTGTGTGAGCGGTATTCCGGGTCCAGTTCGTTCATCTTCACCCGAGGAATCAGGGTACGCTCTTTCGGCTTCATCCGCTTGCGCAACGCTTCACGCCACTCCGCATTCCGGCCCGAAGCACTCTGTTCCGCTTCACATGCCGCAGGATGCTCGTCCAGCTTGTGAATTTCCTCCCGTTCGATGTCCTTGAAGGCACCCATACGCTTGAGCATCTCGTCAAAGTCCACCTGATGGCCGTCGAATTCCGGACCATCCACACACACGAACTTCGTCTTTCCTCCCACAGTGATACGGCAGGCACCACACATACCCGTTCCATCCACCATGATGGTGTTCAGAGACACATCGGTCGGGATGTCGTATTTCTTCGTCAGCAGGCAGACAAACTTCATCATGATGGCCGGACCGATGGCAAAGCACTTGTCCACCTTCTCCCGCTTGATGACCGCTTCCACCCCTTCCGTCACCAGTCCTTTCTGTCCGTAAGAACCATCGTCGGTCATGATAATCACTTCGTCGGAACTTTCCCGCATTTCCTTTTCCAGGATAATCAGTTCCTTGGTACGTCCGGCCAATACGGTAATCACCCGGTTGCCAGCAGTTTTCAATGCCTGTACGATGGGGAGCATCGGCGCTACTCCCACTCCTCCTCCGGCACAGACCACCGTACCGAAATTCTCAATATGAGTGGCTTTTCCCAACGGACCTACCACATCCGTAATATAGTCGCCTACATTCAGTTCGCATAAACGAGTGGACGAAAGTCCCACCTCCTGTACCACCAGCGTGATGGTTCCTTTCACTGGGTCGGCCGCAGTAATGGTCAGCGGCATACGTTCCCCCTTCTCTCCCACACGGACAATTACGAAATGCCCCGCTTTGCGTGATTTTGCAATCAAAGGAGCCTCAATAACCAGTTTAAAAACTTTTTCGGAAAAATGCTCCTTCTGAAGAATTCTGTTCATGGTCTTATCTGATAAAGTTAATTATTAGTTGTTCCTTTTATGAATAAATTGCCACAAAGTTAAAAGAAATAACGACACTTTCAAATATTTTTCAGGCCTTTGGAAAAATCTGTCAAGAAATCACACCCATAAAAGGACTTATACTTTAGTTCTCCCAAAACCAAAATTAGTTAATTATGCATCTTTTTCATATAGAACGAATTGAAGTATAACATAACATTATATTAATCAACACATTACACACATCCACTCAAAAAATTTTTTGTACAAAAATGCTATTTATTCCGTAAAAATGACTCTTATACCAAATTAAAGACTATCTTTGTAAGGTTACAATATGATATAAAAGCTCATGAATGAACGACTGAATCACATCAGACAACTGATAAATGAAGGAAATGTAGACACCGCTATATCCTGCCTGAATGATTTACTCCTCACCGCTTCCTCACCCATGCCGGAAGCTTATTATCTTTTGGGGAACGCTTATCGGAAAAAAGGCGACTGGCAAGGTGCGCTGAATAATTATCAGGAAGCAATCTCTTTGGACCCGGAGAGTCCGGCATCCGAAGCCAGAGCAATGATGATGGATATACTCAACTTTTATAACAAAGATATGTTTAATCAATAAGATATAGAACTATGGCTAAAATGAAAGGTGTGGTTGTAGTAAATACAGAACGATGCAAGGGATGCAACCTGTGCGTGGTAGCATGTCCGTTGCACGTACTGTCACTCACCCCAAAAGTAAATCAAAAAGGATATAATTTTGTACAGCAGGTAGTGGAAGACACCTGCAACGGATGCTCTTCGTGCGCCATTGTGTGCCCGGACGGATGTCTCACCGTATATAGAGCAAAATGTGAAGAATAATAAATGCCCAACAAGCAAAATCTAAAAATTATGGCAGAAGAAGTTGTTCTAATGAAAGGTAACGAAGCCATAGCCCATGCCGCCATCCGTATCGGCGTGGACGGTTACTTCGGTTACCCTATCACTCCCCAATCTGAAGTATTGGAAACGCTTGCTGAACAGAAACCTTGGGAAACTACCGGAATGGTAGTACTTCAGGCGGAAAGTGAGGTAGCAGCAATTAATATGGTGTATGGAGGCGCCGGTAGCGGAAAAATGGTCATGACATCCTCCTCCAGCCCTGGTGTCAGCCTGAAACAGGAGGGTATCTCCTACATTGCAGGAGCCGAACTGCCCTGTCTGGTAGTGAACGTCATGCGTGGCGGTCCAGGACTGGGTACCATCCAGCCGAGTCAGGCCGATTATTTCCAGACAACTAAAGGAGGCGGACACGGTGACTATCACCTCATCGCACTGGCCCCGGCTTCCGTACAAGAAATGGCCGACTTCGTAGGCCTGGCTTTCGACCTCGCATTCAAATACCGCAACCCGGCCATGATTCTGGCCGACGGCGTCATCGGACAAATGATGGAGAAAGTGACCCTGCCGGCATTCCGCCCCAGACGGACAGAAGAGGAAATCCTGGCACAATGCCCGTGGGCTACCACTGGCTGCAAAGGTCGCAAACCAAACATCATCACTTCGCTGGAACTTGACCCGGCGGTAATGGAACAGCGCAACCTGCACCTACAAGCCAAATATGCGGAAATCGCAGAAAAGGAAACCCGCTATGAAGAACTGGACGCCGAAGATGCGGAATACCTGATTGTAGCCTTCGGTTCATGTGCCCGTATCGCACAGAAAGCCATGGAACATGCCCGTGAAGAGGGAATCAAGGTTGGTCTGTTCCGCCCGATTACTTTGTGGCCGTTCCCCAGCAAGGCTTTGAAAGAAAGAGCCAAACAAGTGAAAGGTATCCTGACCGTGGAACTGAACAGCGGACAGATGATTGAAGACGTCCGTCTGGCCGTAGAATGCAAAGTACCGGTAGAGCACTTCGGACGCTTGGGCGGTATCGTTCCCGATCCGGATGAAGTAATCGAAGCCATTAAAGAAAAACTGATCAAATAAGTTATGGATACCGACAGAATAAGAGCCGTTTTAAACGTGTTGTTTATGATCGGTGCACTGATTTCCGTAATTCTCTATTTCACTTTGGGTGACGACAAGACCGTATTCTTCTACGTGTGCGGTGCCTCTCTTTTCCTGAAGATGATGGAGTTCGTGTTCCGTTTCTTTCTATGATAAACTACAGGAGAACCAATTATGACAAAAGAAGATATAATCAAACCTGAAAATCTGGTTTATCAGAAGCCTCGATTGCTGAACGATAACCCGATGCACTACTGTCCGGGATGCAGCCACGGAGTAGTCCACAAACTGATTGCCGAAGTCATCGACGAAATGGGTATGGCCGAGAAAGCCGTCGGAGTAAGTCCGGTGGGATGTGCCGTATTCATGTATAACTACCTGGACATCGACTGCCAGGAAGCTGCACACGGACGTGCACCTGCCTTGGCCACTGCTATCAAACGCCTCTGGCCCGACCGTCTGGTATTCACTTACCAAGGCGACGGTGACTTGGCCTGCATTGGTACGGCAGAAACCATCCATGCGTTGAACCGTGGCGAACACATTGCCATTATTTTCATCAACAATGCCATCTACGGTATGACCGGCGGACAGATGGCTCCGACCACACTGGTGGGCATGAAAACTTCCACCTGTCCCTACGGACGTGTACCGGAAATTCACGGCTACCCGCTGAAGATGACAGAAATTGCTGCTACCCTGCAAGGAACGGCCTACGTCACTCGTCAGTCTGTACAGTCAGTGGCTGCCATCCGCAAGGCAAAGAAAGCCATCCGCAAAGCCTTTGAATGCTCCATGCAGAAAAAAGGCTCCAGCCTGGTAGAAATTGTGTCTACCTGCAACTCCGGATGGAAGATGTCACCCGAAGCCGCCAACAAATGGATGGAAGAGAACATGTTCCCGTTCTACCCGCTGGGCGACCTGAAAGATACTACAGATATTAAATAATCATTCGCATACCTATGAAAGAAGAAATTATCATCGCAGGATTTGGAGGACAAGGGGTACTTTCCATGGGAAAAATCCTGGCATATTCCGGGTTGATGGAAAACAAGGAAGTGACCTGGATGCCTGCCTACGGTCCCGAACAGCGCGGAGGTACGGCCAACGTCACCGTCATCGTCAGCGACGAACGTATCTCTTCCCCGATTCTCAGCAAATACGATACAGCCATCATTCTGAACCAGCCTTCGCTTGCCAAGTTTGAGAACAAGGTAAAACCGGGCGGCGTACTGATTTATGACGGCTACGGCATCATCAATCCCCCGACCCGCAAAGACATCCATGTGTACCGCATCGATGCCATGGACGAAGCCAACGAACGGAAAATGGCCAAGACCTTCAACATGATCGTACTGGGTGGTCTTTTGAAGATACGCCCTATCGTATCCATTGACAGTGTAGTAAAGGCATTGCACAAGACGCTGCCCGAACGTCATCATCACTTGATTCCAATGAACGAAGAAGCCATTAAAATCGGAATGGAAATCATCAAGGAAGTCTGAACCTCATTAAAAACTCATACTGGCTACCTGAAAGGCTGTGAGGATATTTCATGAAAGAATGTCCTTGCGGCCTTCTCTTTTCCCAGCCCGTTCATTTCTATAAAAGCGCACCTACATTTTGAAAGACACAATCTCCCGTTTTCGCTTTTTTATTGTATCTTTGCCCCATTATGAAGAAAATACTTTTTATAGCTATACTCATACTTCTGTGTGGCTCATTGCCCGCACAGAACACCCTGACCCAATACGGACAATATGGAACATCTGCCACAGGCCAGGACGGAAACAGGTATGACCGAAACGGAAACCCGATTGATACCACTGCTGTCATCGATGCCAATACAGTGCCCGTAGGACTCAACTCCTGGAAAATCGATGAACGTTTTGGCGAAATGACCGCAGTCCCCGTAGACACGCTACAACATGGATTTCAAAATTCCAATGACACGGGAGGGCCTACCGGACATTACACCTACCTTGGAAATTTGGGCTCTCCACGCATCTCCCACGTGTTTTTCGAGCGGAAAGAAAGCAGCCAGTTTTTCTTTACCGACCCGTATGATTTTACAGTAAGGAAACCGAGTGACATCATTTATACCAATACAAAATCACCTTTTACTAACCTGACCTATTTCAAACAAGGTGACGGACGTTACGGAGAAGAGCGTTTCAAAGCCTATTTTGCTGTCAACGTCAACAAACGCATGGGCTTTGGCTTCGACATCGATTATACTTACGGACGAGGAAAATATGACAGCCAGTCGACTGCCTTGTTCAACGGCAATCTTTTTGCCTATTATCACGGAGACAAATATGACATGCATTTCAGTTTCATCAACGACAACCTGAAAGTCGCCGAGAACGGGGGTATCACGGACGATCGTTACATCACCAATCCACTGGAAATGGCCGAAGGAAACCGGACTTATGAAACCTACTCCATTCCGACCAACTTGTCAAATATCTGGAACCACAACACGGGATACCACGCATTCCTGACACACCGATACAACTTGGGATTCTATCGGGACGAAGCCACTGAGAACGATACGATTACCAAAGAAGTATTTGTGCCGGTCACCAGTTTCATCCACACCGTAAACGTAGACATTAACCGAAGAAAATACATTTCTTATGACACCAGTCAGAATGAAAAATATTTCGAGCACAACTACCTTGGAAAAGACTCTCTCGATGTGACCAAGAACTTTTCTATCAAAAATACCGTAGGCATCGCTCTCCGGGAAGGTTTCAACAAATGGGCAAAGGCGGGACTGACGGTTTTTGCCAGCTTTGAGCATCGAAACTTCACACTTACCGATACGATAACTGGTACTCCTGGGCGCCGAATTCCGACCAGCCACAAAGAAAATGTGCTTTCTATTGGAGGACAGCTCATCAAGTCGCAGGGAAAGACTTTACATTACAACGTGCTAGGAGAAATTGCCATGATTGGAGAAGACGCCGGACAGTTCAGCGTGGAAGGACAAGGCGATTTGAATTTCCGTCTGTTCAACGATACAGTCCGCTTGGAAGCCAATGCTTATATCAAGAACTTGAACCCGACATTCTATTACCGCCATTTCCACTCCAAACACTACTGGTGGGATAATGACCTGAGTAAAATCATGCGTACCCGCATTGAAGGAAAACTGAGCATCGACCGCTGGCGTACACAACTGAAAGCCGGAGTAGAAAACATTACCAATTACACGTATCTGGACAATACATCCGTAAAATACACAAACAATGATGTAGCCAGCTATAAAAACAATATGGCTGTAAGCCAATACTCTGGAAGCATCCAGGTGTTCAGCGCCACTTTACGGCAGGATTTCAAGTTGGGCATTCTCCATCTTGACAATGAAATCACCTACCAGAAAACGAGTAATGCCACTATATTACCTCTTCCGGAACTCGTGCTTTACCACGACTTGTATATCCGGTTCGGTCTAGCCAAAAGAGTGCTCAATATCGAAATGGGAGCCGACCTGCGTTATTTCACCCAATATTATGCGCCCGACTATGCACCAGCCATCGGGCAGTTCTATTTGCAGAATCCGGATACACGATACAAGCTGGGAGGCTATCCACTCATCAACGGATACATCAACCTGCACCTGAAACGTACGCGTATTTTTGTACAGATATACAACCTGCTGCAACGTACGGGCGAGAAAAGCTACTTTCTTGCTCCCCACTATCCACTCAACCCGCGCATCCTGAAGGTCGGTCTTTCTTGGAACTTCTTTGACTAACGGCCATGAAGAAAAACAAACTTTTCTACCTGACAGGTGGGATTATTCTCCTGCTGATTCTGGTGCGTCTTTGCTCACACCATGAGACACATCCGAAGTTCACTCCGCGTGACTATCCGGAGATTATCCGCTCGGGCATTCTTCGTGCTGTCATGGAATACAACTCCATCAGCTACCACGCAGACAAAGACAGCATTTCCGGTTTCGATTATGAACTGCTGAACGCCTTTGCCAAAGCTAAAAAACTCCGCTTGGAAGTTACTCCAGAAATGAGTTTCGAAGAGCGGTTGAAAGGTATCAGCGAAGGGAAGTACGACCTGATAGCTACAGGTACCATTGTAACCACCCGCTCAAAAGATACCCTACTCTTTACCCAGCCTCTATTGTTGAGCAAACAGATTTTGGTACAACGAAAACGAGAAGAAGGTAAAGACAGTCTGTATATACAAAATCAACTGGAGTTGGGAGGTAAAATGCTGCACATCGTCAAAGGTTCCCCAGCTCTTCTTCGACTGCATAACCTGATTAATGAAATTGCCGATACTATTTATATTAAAGAAATAGACCAGTATGGCCCCGAACAGCTCATGGCCATGGTTTCCGAGGGAGACATCGACTACGCTGTATGTGACGAAAACATCGCCAAAGCCAACATCGGACTATACCCCAATCTAGACATCGATACCGATATCAGCTTCACTCAGTTTTATGCATGGGGAGTGGCTAAACACGCCCCCCTCCTGCTCGACAGCCTGAATGTCTGGTTAAACCAGTACATGAAAAGTGAAGACTATCGGGTATTATATAAAAAATATTTTTACTAAAACCACTCATCTATGATCAAACTCGATAAAGTAAACTGGGGATTCATCGGATGCGGTGAAGTCACCGAAAAGAAAAGCGGTCCGGCCTTCAACATGATTGAAGGCTCCAAAGTTGTAGCGGTTATGAGCCGTGAAGAAGAAAAAGTCAAATCATACGCCATACGCCACCAGATTCCCCGGTGGTACACCGACGCACAGGAACTGATTGGAGATGAAGATGTGAATGCCATCTATATTGCTACCCCTCCCTCCTCACACGCCACCTTTGCTATCATGGCCATGAAAGCCGGAAAACCGGTCTACATTGAGAAACCGATGGCCGCCAGTTACGAAGACTGTGCCCGCATCAACCGCATCTCCAAGGAGACAGGAGTTCCTTGTTTTGTAGCTTACTACCGCCGCTACCTGCCCTATTTCCAAAAAGTACGACAGCTGGTTGATGAGGGAGAGATTGGTAACGTCATCAATGTACAGATTCGTTTTGCACAGCCGCCCCGTGCTTTGGATTACAACAGCAAAAACCTACCGTGGCGTGTACAACCAGACATCGCCGGTGGAGGTTACTTCTACGACTTGGCTCCTCACCAGCTGGATTTGCTGCAAGACATGTTTGGTTGTATCCTCGAAGCCGAAGGCTACAAGAGTAATCGCGGCGGTCTGTACGAAGCAGAAGATACCATCAGTGCCTGTTTCAAGTTTGATTCCGGACTGCCAGGTTCCGGTTCGTGGTGTTTCGTCGCACATGAATCAGCCAAAGAAGACCGTATTGAAATTATCGGAGACAAAGGCATGATTTGTTTTTCTGTTTTTACCTACGACCCCATTGCCCTGCATACGGAACGTGGACGCGAAGAAATTCTTCCCCCAAATCCGCCCCACGTACAGTTGCCGCTGATTAAGGCTGTAGTAGAACACCTGCAAGGAAAAGCAGTCTGCACCTGCGACGGAATCAGTGCCACTCCCACGAACTGGGTTATGGACCGAATCCTGAACAAACTTTAAACCTTTATGATAGAGTGAAACCTCTCTCCTTGTTGACCATACTGTCTCTATTCCTTTTCTGCCCGGCTCATAGTCTAGCTCAAGCAGAGAAGCAGGACAGTGTGGCCCATGACAAGCCTAAACTCATCTCCTTTCCACGCCTTTCATTGGGCAGTTTGAGCAACGGCATTGTACGTTCCATCAAATTCACAGGGAATGAAATAAAAAAAGCCGGGATTAAGTTAAACACAATAGATACCACTTATATCTCTCCTAACCAATACAACCTAGCTTTCATGCTGGAACAAAGCTCCTGGTATGAGCACTACCGCCTTGGTAGCAACGACGGACAAAGCCTGAGTTTTGCCCCCCACATCAACACCAAGCTGGGAGTCTACTTCGGATGGAGATGGATTTTTCTGGGACTTTCGTTTGATATCAAAGACCTTTTAGGAAAAGGAAAGAACAAAGCTCCCCGAAAAGAAATTGTATTCAACCTGTACAGCGCCAAATTTGGAGTAGACCTTTACTACCGGAAAACAGGCAGTGATTTCAAGATTTCTTCGTACGAAAATTTCAATCTGAGCAAGGACTATACAAACACGCAGTTCAACGGCTTCCAAAGCAACATCAAGGGACTGAATGCCTACTGGATTTTCAACCACAAACGTTTCTCCTACCCTGCAGCCTACAGCCAGTCGACCAACCAGCGGAAAAGTTGCGGTTCTCTGCTGGCCGGATTCTCCTATTCACAACACAACATCTCCTTCGACTACACCCAACTGCCCGATGAGATGCAGCAACAGCTCAGCTCCTCCCTGAAATTCCACAGCCTGCGCTACACTGATTACAACCTCAGCGTTGGTTATGGCTACAACTGGGTATTTGCCAAGAACTGTCTGCTGAACATTTCCTTGCTTCCAGCCATCGCCTACAAAAAGGCCCGCATCAACGACCAGCCTACCCAAAGTGGAACCAACTGGACCCAATGGATCAGAGACATCAATTTCGATTTGATTACCCGTGCCGGAATCACCTGGAACAACAGCAAATATTATGTAGGAGCCTCCCTCGTACTCCACACCTATGATTACCGGAAACCCACTTTCTCCATGACCAACTCTTTTGGAAGCCTGCGTATCTACATGGGATTCAATTTCTGGAAAAAGAAAGAATACCGCGACAAAAAAGAATAAAAAAGGGAGCTGCCTCGATCAACAAAAGCAACTCCCATATTAAAATAAAACAAACACAATGAACGCTTAGAAGTGAACGCCCAATGTCAGCAACAGCTGATGACGTTCATTGGTAACCTTTGTGGCTGGCAAAGCCTCATCACTGAAGGCATAAAAATCGGATTTATATATGTCATATTTATATGCCAAATCCGTATAGAACCATTTTCCTCTATAACCTAAGCCCACGGTTACCGTATTGCGGGCCAAGTCATTCATATATTCCGTATCCGTACGCATATCGTTTGCATTCAGCGATTTGTATGCTCCGTACTTAAAGGCCGAAGTAGAATAGTTATAACCTGCTCTTACGCTGAAAGCCGAAGAGATACGTGTTTCCATTCCCACACGCAGTGTATGTTGTCCTTTCAGGATAGACTTGGTGTACTCATTCTGGTTCTCCATTGGAGTCCCGTCGTTGTAATACATCCGAGAAGCATTATAGCCTGCATATTCATATTCTGCACCTAAAGCCATGATTCCTCCCAAAGTAGTTCCTGCGCTGACATTGAATTTCCACGGAGTCACCAACCGATAATCCTGCAGAGACTCTCCAGCATAATCTATCGTCCGTTCATCAGCCTTGAACTGCGTATTGTCAGCTTCATTCGCGAATTTATAATTCAGTTCCGAATAAATCTCCGAAGAATATTTGTCGGTTAAACTGTACCAGGTAGGCGTATGAATGGCCAGACCAAAGCGGAACGGAGAATCTTCTATCGGACGGAAAATAGCACCGAATTTCAAGTTCAATCCAGTTCCTTCCGTACGGTAAGCATTTCGCAACTCATAATAACCTGAGTGATCGCCATCGTACACATCTTCCGTATAATAGGTGCTGCGAGTATAATTCACGTCATTCACGCCCAGCGTGATACCGAAATACATCCGGTCTTCCACATTAAACGCCACGTTGAAGTCATACTGGTTGATACCACCTTCCTCCCGGCTGCGGAAACCGTTTGCATTACCGTTCCAGCCCATCGGTACTTGCTTCCCATTGGCCAATGTGCCCACTCCGACCAGTTCCGTACGGACACCCATGACGCCCAGATACGGATAATTGGTATTGTAGTAAGGGTTCGAAAGTCCGCTGTGCCCTTCTGTCCCATAGTTATAAATGTCATCCATTTCACTGATGGAATAGATAGACCCGCCTACCATATTGGCCATCTGCTGCGTCTGTGAGAGTCCGCCCAGCATACCGCCTGCTGCAAACTGCCGGTTGAAATTCCGGCTTTTATGATAGTTAAAACCAAAATTCAGGTAACGAAGCGTCGTACGGTTGCCGATTTTGGTAGAATACACAAAACCAATCTGATCAAACGAAGCCTTATTCCGTTTGTCGTTCATCACATTCCCATTAAAGTCACTTTCCGCCTTTGTGGCATTCATGCCAAATGACGTAGACACATCGTGTCCCCTGAACAAGCCGATACCCGCCGGGTCGGTACCGATGACCGAAATATCTGCACCCAAAGCACCCATGGCCCCCCCCATTCCGACAAAACGGGCTGTTCCATTCAATTCATCCCCCGCATAACGGACCGCATCATACGCAGTCTGCGCCATGGCCTGTGCGCCACACAGCACTGAACAGGCCACCGCATACATATATCTCTTTTTCATCTTTAACTTCATTTTATTTACACATTTATCTTCTGCGAGCACCACCACCGCCACCGGTACTTACACCTCTGGAAGAACCGCCGCCCCCCGTAGTAGAACGATAGCTTCCTCCTCCAAAGTTACTGTAACTTCTGACAGAAGAATTTGAATTTGTCCGCGAATTATTAAGCCCATTCGTCCGGTTCGAATTCTGATTCATCCGGTTGAACACATCCGTATTTCGATAGGAATTCGGGCGTGTACTACTAGGACGAGAATAAGTGGACTCACCCAATCCCTGAGACGGGCGTGTGTATCTTGTACCCGTACTACGCACTCTGGAAGCACCGTCCGGACGGATAGAACGTACTCCATCGGTACCGGTCACAACACGACCTCCCGTTCTGCCGTTACGGTCCAATCCACTCATCACGCGGCCTCCCGTTCTGCCGTTACGGTCGAACGCAGTCCCCACCGTACCGTTCCGTACCATATTTTCTGCACGGCGGTTGTTATAGGTATAAGAGTGCCCTTGATAAGCGCCTCCTCCCCATCCATAATAGGGGTAATGATGATGCCATCCGGGACCCCAATAACCGCCCCAGTAGCCTCCCCAATAGCTGCCCCAGTAACCACCCCAGTAGCTACCATACCAATAAGGAGAATACCAGCTGCTATAATACCATGGAGAATACCAGCCAAATCGCGGTCCGGCAATGCTCCAGTTCCATCTCCAGTCCCACCACAGCGGATTGCTGTAAGTAGGGAACACGTATGCATACAGTCCGTCGTCATACACGTTCCAATCCCAGGAAGGGAAGGCTCCGTACACCACGTCCCAATACAGCGGGCTGCTCACCGGAATGGCATAGCGCGGACTCCGAAAACGGACGATGCGCATAGCATACTCATAATCATCTTGTGAACCTTCAAAGCCGTTCACCCATTCTCCCCGCTCTCCATACGGTTTTTCCTGTATGTAAAGCGTATCGTTCTGCATGGAGAACGTGTTTTCCCGCGATGTGTACCGACGGTTGTACTCGTCCACATCACGTGTGTTTCCTGCCGCATCTTTCACCACCACCGGAGTGGAAGTGGCCGATGTGGAATATACCGCTGTCCCCTGATTCTGCTTCGGGGCTACTACGGTCTCCTTCTTCGTTTCTGCCTTCTTCTTAGGCACGAAGTAAAGGTCGTCGTTACTCTGGGCCGCCACAAAAAGCGGCAAACTTGCCCATATCAACGAAGCAAATACTTTCAACTTCCTCATAATTCTATCTTTTAACGGTTTTACCTTTTTATTCTAGTACAAAAATAGGAAGATATTTCTCCCCATCAAGCAGGAAATCCCTATTTTGAGGTAGGGATTTCCCTAAACTTGTCAATCTCAAAACCGGAAGACTCAATGTTTCTTTTCTGCCCAGTATACCCCGCACAAGATGCAGGCCGATCCCACAATTGCACAAAGACTTAGTTTTTCTCCCAATATACACATGGAAGCGGCCAGCGTGACCAACGGCCCCAAGTAGATATAGTTGGAAGTACGTACCACTCCTATCTTCTTCAGAGCCACGTTCCAAACCACAAAGCAGACCAGCGAGGCTACCAATGCCAAGAACAACAGATTCATCCAAACTGACGGCTGCACCAAAATCCCCGCATTCAACCGGAAATGATAAATTCCAAATAGCGGCAGGATAGTGATTATCCCATAGAAAAACACTTTCCGAGTGATGAACGACACCGGATAACGACCTGAAAGCTGACGAATCACCAAACTATAGCACGCCCACGAGAAAGCTGCACACAAGGTCAGCAAATCGCCCCACGGGGAAACTTGTACTCCGTGTTGTTTCTCAAACACAATCAAAGCCACTCCACACAGAGCCAGTGCCGATCCGCCCAGCAACCGGCGGGTCAGTCGTTCCTCTTTGTAGAGAACTGATGAAAGCAATGCCGTCATCAAGGGAGCTGTACACAACAGAAAAGCCACATTCGAAACCTGCGTAATTCCCAATGCCGTATTTTCCGTATAGAAGTAAAGCGCACCTCCAAAGAAGCCGCCTAAAAGTAGCAAACCTTCATCCCTCCAACTATTAGCCAGCAAACGACGGGGGGAAATCACCCAAACACCTGCATAAGCAATCAGAAAACGATAGAAAAAAATCTCGTGCGGATGCAGTCCATGCTGAATCAGCACCTTGGTGGAGATATACGTCAATCCCCACACTGCGACCACCAAAATGGCCAGCAGGTGATAATACCCCTGTTTCACTTTCTTTCTTTTATTTATTACCTAAAAACGGAATCACCACGAACTCTGCTTCCGGATATTCCCGTTTCAGCAAATCGCGCATGTATTCCTCCGTATCCCGACGGATAATCTCATCGTCTTCCTCCGGGAAGAGATTGTAGGCCAGCGTATGCAGACGGATGCCCCGGCGGCTCATCGCCTCCAGGCTCAGCAACGTATGGTTGATGCTTCCCAGTCGTCCGGAAGTCACGAACACCAGCGGATACTGTTTCTGTGCCACGTAGTCAATGGTCAGCAATTCGCGCGTCAAAGGCACCATCAGTCCCCCGGCCCCTTCCAACAACACCGCGTCGTAACGCTCACTCAACGTCTGCGTAGCCCGTTCAATCTTGTCGAAGTCAATCGGACGCTTGTCAATCTCTGCAGCCAGGTGCGGAGAGCAGGGATAAGAAAAAATCTCCGGCATCGTCAGCCGTTCCTTATCCTCCGGCAACAAGCCTGTACCCATAATCCGACGGTGCAACTCGATGTCTTCCGACAGGTCCATATTACCCGTCTGAATCAGTTTTTCCGTAATGGTGCGGATACCCCGCTCGTTCCATGTCTTGGCCAAATAAGCTGTGGCATAACTCTTTCCTATGTTCGTGTCGATGCCACTCACAAAATATACATTTTTTTTCATTTCCGTATCGCTTTTAGTATTTTATTTTCTACATATCATATAAATGGGATGAAAGGTAAGATACACCCTGCCCCGCTCATCCGAAAACCGTTCGGTATAATTCCGGCAGAACTCCTGCAGCCTGCCTCGTGTCCAGGCCTGTGCTGCCGTGCCCGTCACTCCCGTCTCTTTCAGGTGCCGCAACACCTCCAGCGGGGAAGCGAACGACAGGCGCAACTGCTCCTCATGGGCATATACCACCTCGTAACGGGCGGCCAGCATCTCCCGCAATGCCTCCAACGACGGATACGAAAGCCCTGCCGAAGCCAGCGTGGCCACCTCCTCCGTGTTGTGAGGGCCGAAGGTACTGAAAGCCAGGTAGCCTCCTTCGTGCAACAGCCTCCGGCACCCCGAAAAGAAGCGCGGCAAATCATCGAACCACTGCACCGCCGAGCACGACACAATCAGGTCCCGCCCTCCGGGAAAAGCCAGCGTCTCCGCATCCTTCGCCACAAAATGCACCTTCTCGCCCAACACATCGGCCAGATAGGGTTTTACCTCCGGACAAAGGTCGTTCAGCCACATCTCTTCTGGAGTTGCCTGTTTCAGGTACATCCGCGTGAACATGCCCGTGCCGCAACCAATCTCCAGCACCCGTTCCTGTACGTCTTCCGGGATATAACGGCCCGTCAGTTCTGCCATCCGCGACGCCACGTAACGCTGCACGTCGGCTTTGTCCAGGTAAGTGCCCACGGCCTTCGCAAAACGCCGACTGATCAGGGTCTTGTCCATAAACTACTTTCTCCGCTTAGCAACTGCCGGAACAGTTCCTCGTCATAGTGTTCCACGTCCTTTTCTTCTACCGGTACGCCTTGCCAAGCTTCCCGCTGGTTCTGCGGCGGGAAAATCTTGTCCGAGGTCCCGACAATCGCCTTGTCCCAGTCCCACTCCCACACCGGAAGGGCCTTCACCATCGTCCATTCGTCTGCCAGTTCCTGATGCAAATCTTCTAATGTCCGGTAAGGATGATGTGCCAGAAAAACTTTCACCTGCGCTGCCGACCCGCAAATCCGCCGCCGGAAACGTACCAGCACCGGTTCCGAGAAATTCTCCAGCGTTCCCCGGAAGATGGCTTCCGGAATCCCTTTCGTATCGTGAATGGGATAAGGTGTTCCGTTCACGGCCAGCCTCATCCCGTAGGGATAATCCTTCCCGGTCAACGTCTGGCAAGCCACCCATACGCCCATGGACCAGGCCAGGACCCGTATCTCCTGATAGGCGTCCAGCAGGCTGTAGTCAAAGTCCATATTCTTGTAATCAAAACACAGCAAGTAGTCGCACCCTTCCGGCACCGGACTGCCAAACAGGTTTTCGTCCGAACCCCAGCCCGCAAAGAAAAGCAGCAACACCGGGTTTCCTTCCTTCTTGATAAACAGTTGTTTCATTCCTTCAATTCTTTCCGATTCATTCCTTCAATTCGTGACACAAACGCGCCACCTCGTCCGCTTCAATCAGCGCGGTCAGCGAGAAGCGTAACCGTGCCGTCCCTTCGGGCACCGTAGGCGGACGCACGGGCAACACATAGAAGCCGTGTTCCTGCATCTGCAGTGCCTTCCAAATGGCCTTCTCGTTGGCTCCTACCACCAAAGGGATGATGTGGCTTTCCGACGGGCAATCGGCCCCGCTTTCACGGACAGCCTCCCGCAGACGCGCTGAAATCTGTGCCAGGTGCTCCCGCCGTGCCTGCATCTCCTCCAACCGCGACAAGACAAACCGCGTCCAAGCCACGTTGACAGGAGGCAATGCCGTGGTGAAAATCAACGTCCGCATCCGGTTCACCAGATAATCGCGAATCACCTTCCGGCACACCACATACGCCCCGACGGAAGCCATCGCCTTGCCGAAGGTGCCGCACAGGAAATCGATGTCCTTCAGGCAGCCTTGTTCCTCGGCCATCCCCAGTCCATGCGCCCCTCGCACCGCAATGCCATGCGCCTCGTCCACATACAGCATCACGTGGTCGTAACAGCGCTTCAGTGCCACCAGTCGGTCGAGCGAAGCCACATCACCGTCCATGCTAAACACACTTTCCGTCACGATGACAATCCGGTGATACGAACCGTGATACTTGGCCAGCAGACTCTCCAGCTGTGCATAGTCCTGATGGCGGTAGCGGATGCACTTGGCTGCCGACAGACGGATGCCGTCAATCAGACTCGCATGCACCAGCTTGTCGGCCAGAATCAGGGTATTCGCATCGGTCACCGCCGGCAGAATCCCCGTGTTCATGTGATACCCGCTGCTGAACACCAGTGCACTCTCCGCCCCGAAGAGCGAAACCAGCAACGTTTCCAATTCCCGATAAGCCGGGAAGTTGCCCGTCAGCAACCGTGAAGACGAGGAAGAAAAGCACAAGTCCCTCTCCTTCACCGTCCGCAGAAATTCCTCGCGCAACGCCTTGTCCGAAGCCAGTCCCAGGTAATCGTTCGACGACAGGTTCAGCATCCGCCGTCCGCCGGCTTCAATCCATTTCCCGTCACAGCAGGTTTCCGGCAACACGCGCAGGTTGCCGCACGCCTCCAGCTTGTCCAGTTCCAGCAGGAAATCCCTGTCCGGTCCGGGTTGTATTTCATTTTCCATGATGTTCCTCCTTTGTTTTTATTCCGGCATTTCGCCCACAATCTTACACAAACCGCTCGTCAGCTTGGTCAGCTGCTCCGGACGGATGATGAAAGGCGGCATGATGTAGGCCAGCCGTCCGAACGGACGTACCCAGATGCCTTCTTCCACAAACCGCCGCTGCATCCAGCCCATGTCGACCGGCTTCTTAGTTTCAATCACCCCGATGGCCCCCAGTACCCGGACGTCAGCCACCTGCGGCAACGCAGCCGCCGGCGCCAGTTCCTCTTTCAACTGTGCCTCAATGCGGAGCACTTTCTCCTGCCAGCCAGACGACAACAACAACCGGACAGAAGCCAGTGCCACAGCACACGCCAGCGGATTGCCCATGAACGTAGGCCCATGCATGAAGGCACGCGGTTCCTTGGAAGAAATGCAGTCGGCCACCTTCGCCGAAGCCAGCACCGCCGAGAAGGTCATGTATCCTCCGGTCAGTGCCTTTCCAATGCACATGATATCCGGTTCCACCTGCGCATGTTCCCATGCAAAGAGCTTGCCCGTACGCCCGAAGCCCGTGGCAATCTCGTCAAAAATCAGGAGCATGCCGTGTTCCCGGCAGAGGCGTGCCGCCTCCCGTAAATACTGCGGATGGTAGAAACGCATCCCTCCGGCTCCCTGCACGATCGGTTCCAGAATCAGGGCCGCCAGCTCGCCATGGTGCTGCGTGATGACTTCCCGCAACGGCTCGATGTCTTTCTCGTCCCATTCCGCGCCGAAACGGCACTGCGGAGCCGGCACGAAATAGCGTACCGGAAGGGCCGAACCGAACAGGCTGTGCATGCCCGTCACCGGATCGCACACCGACATGGCGTTCCACGTATCGCCGTGGTAGCCCGAGCGAATGGTCACGAAGTTGTTCTTCTCCGGATGGCCGGCTGCAAACTGATACTGCACCGCCATCTTCAAGGCCACCTCCACAGCCACCGACCCACTGTCTGCATAAAAAATATACTCCATGCTGGGAGGCACGATTTTCAACAATTCCTTTCCCAGTTCGATGGCCGGTTCGTGGGTCAGTCCCCCGAACATCACGTGCGACATCCGGTGGAGCTGTTCCTCCACCGCCCGGTTCAATACCGGATGATTGTATCCATGTACGGCACACCACCACGACGACATGCCGTCAATCAGCTCCGTGCCGTCGGCCAAGGTCAGCGTACAGCCCTCTGCCCGTTCCACCTTGTAAGTAGGCAACGGATTTGAGGTCGAAGTGTACGGGTGCCACAGGTGGTCCCGGTCAAATTCGTCAAACAGTTTCTCACAATTCATATCCTGCTCCTTTTATACGTTCTTTGTCTTTTGATACTTTGGAACCGAGAGTAGTCAGCAAATCACCCACAATGGCCGAATTGATGCCCACATACAAAGCACGGTCCACCGTCTCCTCACCCAGCTGCGAACGTCCTCCGGCAAAACGGAGGAAAGCTGTCGGGTTCACCATGCGGAACATGGCCACCGTGCGCAACACCTCTTCCGCTGTCAGCGGTTTCGCATGTTCCAGCGGTGTTCCCTTGATGGGCTGCAACAGGTTCAACGGGATAGACTGCACCTCCAGTTCCCGCAAGGTCAGCGCCAGTTCCACCCGCTGGGCAGGTGTTTCTCCCATGCCGATGATGCCTCCGCTGCACACGTCCATGCCCACCCGGTGAGCTGCCTGCAACGTATCTATCTTCTGGGCTTGGGTATGCGTGGAGCACAGGTTCGGGAAAAACGAAGGCGCCGTCTCCAGATTGCAATGATAACGGCTCACCCCCGCACGGTGCAACGCCGCAAGCTGTTCCTCCGTGGCCAGCCCCAAAGATGCACACAACTTGATGCTGCTATGCGCCCGCACATATTCAAAATGCGCACACAATTTCTCCAACTCTCCTGCCGAAGGCCGGCGTCCGCTGGTCACCAGCGAGAAACGCGATACCCCCTGGTGCTCGTTCATCTGTGCCTGACGCAAACATTCTTCTTCGCTCACCAGTCCGTATTCCTCCACGCCCGTGTGATGATGTGCCGACTGGGCGCACCATTTGCAGTTTTCCGGGCAACGTCCCGACTTGGCATTGATGATAGAACACATGTCAAACTTCCGCGAAGCGTATGCCTCCGTGATGCGGTGGGCCGTTTCACACAATGCGTCAAAAGGTGCTTCTTCCAACAGCCACAAAGCCTCTTCGGCAGTCAGCACCTGTCCTTCTTTTATTTTCTCTTCCAGTTTCTGTAATTTCTCCATACGTATTTTATAAAAAAAGAAAGGGTGTATCCGTTTCGGCTGTCTCTTTCAAAATCAGCTCGAAACGGGTACACCCCTTCCGGTTATTTATTATCTTATTTATTCCGTCTACAAGCGGCGCAGGCACTTCTTCCCTTTGCGGCACCAGCAGACACCACAATCCTTTCCGGTCTATCTCGAATAGACTTCCTCCGAGTCCCGGTCCTCCGCTTCCAAAAAGTGCATCCTCCTCTGAAAAGTCAGTCCATGACGTCCCTTCCGTTTTCTTTCCCTCGCACACTGCCGTTTTCTGCTTGCCCAGTGAGGCATCCGCAATTCCCCGTCCCACCTGCCCGATGGTAACGTGGCGATGCAGGCTCACGAACGCAGCATATTCCTTCCGGCTCCAACGGCGGAACCGAAGCATGACTTTGCGCGAATAGGAAGCGATACGATGCATCTGTTTTCTCTTTGTTTAAATGTACGGCTGCAAATGTATATAAAAATCTACAGAAAATGCAAGGATTTTTCCTTTCTTGCGCAATATTCCACTATGTCTTCCGGTTTGCTTGGGTTTCCTGTATATGGCCCCAAGCGTCAGAAAACGGAAAAATCGGCATGGCTCCGGATGACTATAATCGGCAAGTTGTCTGTAAGTCTGAAGTGTTTATTTCAGATGCTTGTCAAGGAATTTCTCCATGGCACGGTAGAAGTCGAACTTGTTCTCTTCATTATAGAATCCGTGTCCTTCATTTTCCTTTACCATGTATTCCACTTCCACACCTCGTTTCTTCAAGGCTTCTACCATCTGGTCAGATTCGGCTTTGTTGACGCGCGGGTCGTTTGCACCCTGGGCGATGAACAGCGGAGCCTTAATCTGGTCTACATGGAATACAGGCGAGTATTTTTCCATCATTTCTTTGTCGGTTTCGGGGTCGCCTACCATTTCGTGCATCATGTCGAGCAACGGTTTCCAGTAGGGAGGAATCGTATTCATGAACGAAAGCAAATTGGACACTCCTACGTAATCGACGGCGCAGGCATACAGGTCGGGAGTAAAGGTCACTCCTGCCAGGGTAGCGTAACCTCCATAGCTTGCTCCATAGATGGCCACCCGCTTCGGGTCGGCTATCCCTTTCTTGATCAGCCATTCTACTCCGTCGGTAATGTCATTCTGCATGGTCTGTCCCCATTGCTTGTAGCCCAGTTCGGTAAACTTGCGTCCGTATCCGGTTGAGGCGCGGAAGTTCATCTGCAGTACGGCATAGCCACGGCTAGCAAGGAACTGTACTTCCGGATTGTATCCCCAGGAATCGCGTGCCCACGGTCCTCCATGCGGATTGACCACAACCGGCAAGTTCTTTGCATTTTCCATGGTATAACCTTTCGGCAGAGTCAGGTAACCTTCTATGGTCAGTCCGTCACGGCTGGTATAGGTAATCGGGTTCATGGCGCACATTTCCTCTTCTTTAATCCAGGGCGCTATGTCGGCCACCTTGGTGAGCTTGTTTTCCTTTACATTATAGAGGTAGTAGCTTCCGTATGTGCGGTCATTGCCGGCATGGATCAGGCGGATATTCTCGTCTCTGCTCTGGCTGGTGATACTGACGTTATAGCCCGGAAGCTGTGCTTCCAGTTTATGACGTATCCCTTCTTCCTCTTTGTCGAAATAGTGGCGGATCATGTCCTTGTGCCCTTCACAGGCTACTACTGTCAGCCGGTTCTTCTTTTCGGAGTAGCTGAAGCCCGAGATGTCGTACTTGTCGTTCATGTACAGAACCTCCTTCTCTTCGCAGGTTTTCGGATCCATCAGGACCAGTGCGGTCTTGTCGCGTCCGACGTTGGTCAGTGCATAGACCATCTTGTTGTCGGGCGTAAAGACGGCAAAACCGACGGTTTCCTTAAAGTTGGTGGTCAATACCGGTTGGAACGGCTGGTCTTCCGTTTCACGGTATAGTATCTGCTTATTGACCCCATCTACTATGGCAATGGCTACACGCAGCTTGCCGTCGTGGTCGGTCATCCATCCCTGTATATTGCCTGGGTTCTCGGCCAACAAGGTCAATTCTCCTGTGTTCAGGTTCAGGCGATACGGGTCAAATACCTGAGGGTTACGTTTGTTCATGCCGATGATGACCAGTGAATCGATTTTTTCCAGCGGGTCGATAATATTGGTTCTCACTTTCGGGAAATTGGTGTACGATTTCAGGTCAGAACCGTCGATGTTCACGCCATAGAGCTGGTAGTTCTCGTCGCCTCCCGTATCCTTGACGAAAAGGATGCGGTTATTGCCAGCCCACATGCTTGCGGCGATGTCACGTTCCGTTTCAGATGTGATGCGGATGGTAGTGTCCGATCCGATTTTCTGTACAAAAAGGTTCATGCGGTTCTCGTAGGGAGCCATGAATGAAAAGTAGGTCCCGTCGGGCGATACCTGATAGTCTATCTTTTCCGGGTTCTTGAAAAAGTTTTCCAGCGGAATCTGTGTCTGTGCGCCGGCGGTAAAGCAAATTCCGGCCATGAACAGACCGGCTGCCAGCATGTTTCTTAGATTTTTCATTGTGTCTTATTTTTGTTTATAAATGTACGGCTGCAAATGTATAGAAAAATCTACAGAAAATGCAAGGTATTGGAAGAATACGATTTTCGGATCTACAAGTTCGCTTTTATCTTCTTTTCTATCTCCTCGTCCGTTGTCTTCTCTGCATAGCCTTGAAACTTTGCAATTATCGTGCGGTCTTTACCTATCAAATAAAACTGCGGAACTCCATTACCAGCCTGATAATCATTTATAAGTTTAGCAATTGTATCCTTATCGGCAGTCAGAAAACCGTATTCTATTCCCTGGTTTTTCACATACACTTCACAAGATGATTTCGACCGTCCCCACGTTTCTACAGCCAGCACTTCAAGTTCATTTACCGCATATTCTTTTCTCAACCTGTTCAAGAAAGGAACTGAAATCTTGCACGGTCCGCAGCCTATCCCCGTGAACTGCAACAAGATGACCTTCGACTTTATACCGCTTAAAGAAACCTTCTGACCGTTCATGTCAGTAAGCGTCCAGTCTGGAGCTTTTTTACCCATCATATCCACAGTCGCCTTCTGAGACTTCTCTCCTTTTATACGCCGCACATAGTCTGCCGGATAATAATCTTCCGCCACAATTTTTCCCTTTCCTGCAGGATTATACACAAAATCGGAACAAATCCCCTCACTGATGCTGTGCTGCATCTCCCTGCGATAACGAAAAGGCATGTCATCTTCTTTTGAAATCCAGATTTTGTAGATAGATGTCGGATCATATACATACGGATTCTGCGGCATGTAACAGGCCTTACCAAAGAACTCCACCTGATACGGTGTATGGATACTTAATTCCATCAGATAATCTTTCCCCTCATCCTTCAAGCTGAGGACTATGCTATCCTGGGTGTTCAATGCATACTCAAGAACGGATTTCATGCAACCAAAAGCTTGCGGCATAATAACTCTGAACGGAAGGGAACTTTTCTGAGTGAAATCATCTATCCGTACTTCTTTTTCCTCTTTCTCTATATAAGCAAACACAGTTCCGTCATATACCCAAAGCGGCTGCCTGAATTCCTTATCCGAGGCACACAAGAAAGAATAACCCACAGCCGTATCCTGCGGATTCACATGCTCATAAATTTCTATTGGCACATTGTACACCGGCTCTTTGTCTCCCGGTTCCCATGACTTTATCACACAATGATAGGTCACCGATTCCACGGCATTCATTTTCTCCAGCACATGCGACAGATAGTCCGTCTCTCTATTTTGTCCGTAACCCGGCAAGGCCAATAAGATAGAGGAAAATAATATTGCGGTAATTTTCATGGTATTATATTTTTATAAAAATGAGCCCGCTTTCAAATGCGGTTTCTTCCTTTCAACTTCTCTCAGAAGTACATAAAGCATACGTAAAACCCATTTGAAAGCGGACTCAAAAAAGCAAATTACTGAAGCTTGAACGCAACAGGCACAGTGAATTTCACTCTCACGACCTCTCCCCTCTGCATGCCCGGTTTCCACTTAGGCATGGTCTTCAGCACGCGCAAAGCTTCCGCATCCAAATCCGGGTCCACAGAACGAACCACATTGAACTCGGTAGGGGTTCCGTCTTTTTCCACTACGAACTGCACAATTACCCGTCCCTGCACATTTTTCTTCATGGCACTTTCCGGATATTTCACATTGTCTTGAAGAAATTTCAACAATTCCTTCATCCCTCCCGGAAATTCAGGCATCTGTTCCGCTACCATAAACACTTCGTCCTTTGCCACACTGTCAGTAAGAGCCGCTACTGAATCCGGTGCGACGGTTTCTTCTTTGGCATCCTGTTTTTCGGATGCTCCCTGCGAGCAGGAGGTGTTTCCGGCAACGAGTAGAGCAAAGGCCGGAACCATGAACAGTGCATATTTAATACGCCCTGTTCCGTTTGATTTTTTCTTGTTCATCATAATGATACGTTTTTTAAGATGAGAGAAATTGAAATTATTGGATAATCCATACTTGTGGCTGTAGGCCAACCCAAGCAGATGATATTGATAACTCTTGGTGGCGAATCCCGCTTCCACGACTCTCTTGTCGGCCAGGAACTCCAGATTGAGCCGGACTTCCCGTTTCAGCAGCCAGGCAAAAGGGTTCATCCAGCAGCAGATACTGACCATTTCGGCAAGAAGCACATCGACGGAATGCCGTTGCTTTACGTGCGCCATCTCGTGTGTCAGGATTTCGTCCAGTTCGTCTCCCTTCACCGTCGCCGGATTCAGGAAAATCCACCCGAAGAAAGAGAAGGGTCCGGACGAGCCATTCAGGCATTTCACACGGATGCCGTTTATCGTCTTCTCCGGCGTACGCAAGATCAGATGCCACAGACTGCACGCTTGCACGAGGAATCGGACGGACAGCACCAGCACTCCGGCGAGGTACAGGTATTTCACCCAATCGGACAACACCCACACGCCGTTTCCCGCTTCCGCCGCTTCACTTCCCACCACAATTTCCGGCAACACTACCGAATAGTCGAAATGCGTCAGCATAATCAGGCTGTCACGACTTTCCAGCCATTCCCGCACGTCGACCAGCGGCAACACGAAAGGCAGCACCAGTGACAGCAGCAGAATGAATCTTCTGGAACGGAAAAAGGTGTCCCGCGTACATACCAGCTTGTACAAGGCGTAAAACAGGACCAGTCCGAAATTGACTTGAAGAAGATATAGCATAATAAAAAGAATTTTAAAAGGTGAGTAAATATAATTCTGAAATACTCTATTTGTCTTTTCGCTTCTCAATCAGGTCGATAATCTCGTTCAGCTCGTCCTTGGAGATTTTTTGCTCCTTGGCGAAGAACGACACCATCTCCTTGTAAGAGTTGGCGAAATAGTTGCGCACGAGGTTGCCCACTGAGTTGCGGGTATATTCCTCCTTCCCCACCAGCGGCGTATAGCGGTAAGTGTTCCCAAACTTCTCGGCCTTCAGGTAGCCCTTCCGTTTCAGGTTGTTCACAATCGAGGCCACCGTGGTGTAAGGCGGTTTCGGCTCGTCATAACGGGCCACGATTTCTTTCACGAAACACGGGCCCAAATGCCAGATGAAGCGCATGGCCTCTTCTTCCTGATAAGTTAGCTTTTCCATATCGAATTAGGTTTTCTACGAATTTTTCGCAAATCTACGAAACTATCGTAATAGTTTTTCAAACAAACAGTTAATTAATTTAAAAGAAAAGTGAATTAACAAATAAAGCACCATCTTCATGCTCCGATAAACGGATAGAAGATGATGCTGCATCAAAAAAAGCAAAGTATTTGTTTCCTTCAATTATTTCACATAGTCCAGCTTGATCACTACAACACGAATTTCCTGTGATTCTTTCTCTGTCTGCACTTTGGCAATATGCCAGTCACTGGGGAAAAACAAAAAGAAGCGCCCAGGAGTAGAATCAATAAACATTGTTTTCTCCACCTCATAAGTATAGCCCATAAAATCGGGTTTGTATGCCTGATTAGGATAAGAAGAATCATGATCAAGCAGTCCGAAACGTTCCGTTCCCTTTACTACGTATTGTAAGTCGATGTGATGATAATGCGATTCAGAGCCACACTTGTCCAAGGGCTTGTTGGCACTGTCCTCTACCGAAACCGACAACGTTGTACCCGGTATGCCGTGCTTTCCTGCTGGAATATGCTCCAAATCGGTTTGTGCCAGCCATTGGAAAGCCGCATCCCACTGAGCCTTGTTCTTATGATACTGACTATAAAATTCCTTCAGATTAGTACACACATCTGGCATGGCCTTGAATCCGTTGCTCCATGACTTTCCCAATGTCCAATTAATATACTTGGAATAATCTCCACTCACAGGGCATTGTGCAAAAGTTACATTCCATGCACACATCAGTCCCGCCAGCATACATCCACACAATCTTACATTTCTTTTCATTTTTATTTCGTATTGGTTTATTTCATAAATTTCTGTTTTAACATGCCCAAAGGTATACAATTATCGGACAACAAAAAAGTTTCCCCATAAAGACTTTTTACAACCGACAATCCCTTGCATGAATCAGCGTGCCAACATGATAACCAGAAAACGAAAAGAGAATAATCTCAAAAAAGAAAGAAAATGTGTAGGTTTTCCATGCATGAAACCTATGTTTCCCGAAGCTGAAACCTACGTCTCTCGCATGGAAAACGTACGTTCTCCACCTGGAAAACATAAAAAACAATGAAAGAATGGCAATATATTTCTTTGACCTTTTAAAATAAATTCTTCAATGCTTTACGTTGAGCCATTGTTACATTGTTCCGAATCTGGGGAAAGAAAAAATAAAAAAGCCGCCTAATTCGTTGTAATTAAGCGGCTTTCACTCGGAGCCGAAAGCGGGACTCGAACCCGCGACTTACTCATTACGAATGATTATCTAAGAACAGTATGAAATCACTGGTTATCAGTTATTTATAATTAATTTTGAGCTAAATAAGGATACTCATTGGAACATTTTTTCTATTTGAATGCCTTCCCTATCCTGTCACCAGATACCCATCCGTCGCCGAACTGACAGTTCTTGATGTCTACAATATAGACTCCTTTTATCTCCAGTCCTTTGCTTTGTGCTTCTTCCAGGTATGTACGTGCATAAGCATCAAAGTTTGCTCCAGAATAAGCATCTACGGCAAGGATGAGAAAGTTCGCGTCGGTCAGTTCGCCTTTGTAGATTCCTATATCGGCATCCACAAGACTCTGAACGTATCTGTCGGCTTTATCCTTCTGTTCCTGGGACGGCTTGTTCCCTCCGCAACTTGTAAGTGATAAGAATAGTGCAAATAGTAGCGTCTTATTCATGGCTATTCCTCCATTTTCCCATTTCTGAATGCCATAACCCACCAGTCTCCTCCTTTATCTACGGCACCTCTTGATGCAGCACTTTCCGAGTAAAGATTATAAGCATTTCCGTTAAGGCTGTTTTCTGTTGCACTCCACCAATAGTTGTGCTTCCCCAAAGGTGTGTTTATATATGATTGCCCTTGTGCGTAGGCTCTCATTTCATCTAATGACGGCAGATGCCATTCCATGTTATTCTCCGGGTCGTGATTCATTTCGATACAATATGCGAAAGCAGGATAATTCTTATAAGAATCCTGACCATTTGTTGTTTTTTCGAGGTCGTATATTGCTTGGGTTATTTCTTTCCCAGACAATCCAGACTCGCATAACGCTTTATGTCTATACATTGCATTAGACACTGCCCACTGAAGACGTTCTGGGCTTATTGGCTTTCTTGCTTGTGAAACACAGATACTTCCAATTCTTACATCGTTAATAGATATAAGAATCGTATCAAACCTGTGTCCTACTTCTATATCTTGATTTTCTAAAGCTGTAAATGTAATTTTGTTTCCGTTTAATTTTAACTTTGAAATCCAATAGGAATCATCTTTAACTGTTAATATTGCTCCTTCTTTTTCAATATCCCTTGTCAGCTCTATTTCTTGGTTTGAATTATGGTAATTTAGACTTATATTATCTAATTGTGGCAATGGCTTGATTTGTTCCGTTGTTAAATTACCATCTTCTTTTGAGCACGAAGCAAGACAAATGGTTAAAGCAAATAAAGGTAAAAATGTTTTCTTCATAACATTATTGGATTAGTTTATGTAATTTAATCTCGTTATTTCATTGTGTTCATTCTAATACTCAATTTTACTAAGGCCATAGCCCTTACAGAAGAGAGTGGGAAGTCTTTTGGCTGATGATTCTGATTATAGCTTACCAGTTTTATCCAGTCTTCACCTTTTTCGGAATGCTGAACATATTTTACGGTAAGATACTCGTCACCATCTAAATCTATTGACACAAGGTACATTTCTCCAAAAAAGATATGGCTCATTTCTAAAGGTACCTCCTTATATGCTACTATGTCACCAGATTTAAGTAATGGATACATGGAATCCCCTTTGACATAAACAGCTCCATCGCATTTTGGGATATTGGGAATATTGATTTGTCCAAGGATATTCTGGTCTTTATTATCGAAGAGGGATTTCAAGTTTGCAGCAGCTTCAACATCATAAAGGGTTATCAATCCATCTTCTTCAGTTTTTTCTATGCTTTTAGGATGAAATATTTGAGTAACTTCCGGTTGTTGGCGCAGAGGTGTTCCACGACCAGTTAAGATATAATTAGCATCTACATCAGAGTATTTACTAAGGAATGGCATTAAGATTTTTGTAGAAACTTCATTCGTTTCACCATTTCTCAATTTGACCATCATGTTTTTTGTAATACCCTCAACATCTGTGTAAACCCTGTAGTCGGTTAGATTGAGAGCTTCCATGGTTTCATAAAACCGTTCTTTTACAGAATTTCCCATAATAGTTGCAATTTTATTTGATAGTATCTTAAAAGATACTATCTTTGTATCTGTAACAAGTACGAGGTGTTACAGGAACAATTGGTTAAACATTCCTCCGAGGAGGTTTAATATATGCACCCATGATAGCTCGTACCTATTATGGGTGTTTTTATATAGTTGTTTTGTTATGATTAAAGAGTTGTTCTCATCCTTGTTCCCAGTCTTTTTTATGTTTTTATGCATAGCATCTGGAATCCTTTGGGCAAAAGCAATTGAGAAAACATCTGCTACGCCTCCCAAGAAACCGAATCCCCCTAAGTATCCTGTGTTTACCAAAGAAGATTTAGAGTTTCTGGATGAGTTGGCAGAAAGTACAACTAAATTTCTCTCTAAAAAAGAGCCTAAGCACCCTGAAAGACCACCAGAACCTATGAATTGACGGTATGCCGTCCGGAACATTCAATCCCCGACAGAAAGTTGTATATCTTAATGGCTTTCTCATCGGGGATTTTTATCATACCCCTCTTTATTTCATCCATGTGCTTTTTACCTATATCACTCAAATGGAAGAACTTGCAACGGTTTAATAGACTATCAGCCTGTTCAAGGCTCGATGAAATAAGGTTTTCAAAGCCTAACCTGTTTGCTTCTATCGCAGACAGGCAAAACACGCAAAATGCCTCATTGTACTCCTCTCTTGTAATGTAGATGTTCCCTGTTGTAAATTTTTGGATGGCTATAGAAAGAGCTTTCATCTTATCGGCTAAGATTTCATTTTCAGACTTATACATTATATGTGCCTCTTCTATACTCTCTTTAATTCTTTTGTCTATAGATATAATAGTGTATATCTGAATCCCTAAGATAACAGTCACTCCGATAGATACGGTAGCAACACTGATTTCCATAATTTCTTTGAATGAAACATCGCCTGTTATATTAGGATATAATGCAATTAGTATTGCCACTACACTTAAAAGAAGCGCAATACCACTCATCCATATAGCACAGCTTTTTCTCTTCATATAATAATGTATTAAGAAACTTAATAGTTAAACAATGTTATATAGTATCTAAAAAGAGACTATTTGTTTTGTTGGTTTCTTTTTAGATACTATATTTGCATATCGAAACTTAGATACGAAACAAATATAGTAAAAACATACTAAAACACACGATTATGAAGAAGAATATTTTGCACGAGATTATGAGTAACGCTTGGCGTATGTTCAAGGTTACAGGACAGAAGTTTTCAGAATGTCTTAAAAAGGCATGGGCGGTCTACAAATTAGGTAAGGCTATGAAGGCACAGATAGTAGAGTTCTACTATCAGAAGATGAACGGTGAAGTACGACAGGCATTCGGTACAATGCAAGAAGAAGTCATTCATGACAAGGTAAAAGGTACCGGTAAATCGAAAAATGAAGACCTGTTCACCTATTGGGACACAGAGAAAGAATCGTTCAGAAGTTTCAAGAAGTTCAACCTTATTAGAATAGCCTTATGACACGCTACGAAATCGAAGAAGAACTTGACAAGCTTTATAAAGAGTTAGAAACAGTCAAGAATGCAGATGAAGAGACTGTTTGCAGGGCTTTCAACGCTGACAGTAAGCAAGAATACATTGACCTTATTCAAGAAGAGATAGATGGTTATGAGGCAGCTCTAGATGAGATATACCGGTATGAACATCGTGAAGTGAATTACCGGCAAACAGCAGACAATCCATATTTAGTATGGTGATATACTTACCCTGCTGACGGACTGAACGGCAACCGATAGCGAGAATCGGGCAGGGTTCTACTTGATTGGTTCTTTGACGTACTGGAAATTTTAGGTGTACCGCTACACCTAACGCAAAAGGGGTTCGACTGAGTAGCGATAACGGCACGGTGAAAAGGGTGTGAGTAAGGGACTGGCAATAGGCAAACGCAGCGCATTAATCACCGTGAGAACAAAAACGACTTATACGATTGCAGGTGAGTGTAGGTCACTTACAAAGACAATCTTCACTGATTAGACACCAGCAAGAACTATATATACCCGTGGCTTACCCAACCTTGGATAAGTAGTAAGGCAACCACCGGAACGCCCACGGGAACGATATTTAATACACACGGTTATGAAAAAACTTCTTTTTCTCTGTGCATTGTCTGTACTGGTGATGCACTTCAATCAAGATTTGAATCCGGTCTACTGGATTGGGCTTTCAGGGTTTGTGATAACTGGCTTTTGGGCCGCTTATAAAATGGACAAAGATGGACGAATTTCAAAAAATAATAAAGAGCATCTACGATGAATTTGCGGACATCAGTGCCATTCTGGCCGCACGCTCACGGGAATTGGACAGACGAGAGCAGTTCGACAAGAAGATAGAAACGAAAATCAAGAACATTAAAAAGAATAGTCATGAAAACAGTTGAAGAATTGAAGGCTATGACGCAGGATGAACTTGTGGCATACGCAGAAAAGCTACAAAGCGAATTGGAAGAATACAAAAAATCAACGTTGTATTTTTCAGAGGAAAAGAAAAAGATTGAATCAAAGTTCGAGAACTTCAAGAACATGGTCAAATCGTTGGTCATTTTAGTTGATTAGTGTTGGTTATAAAAAGTGGATGCCGGGCTGTGAAGTTCGGCATTTTTTATTGGCAGATAGTTCAGACGGTAGAATATTTCGTAGGGTTAGCGGAAAGGTCACGGGTTCGAGTCCCGTTCTGCCAGCAACATCAAATTTATAAACTATGGTAAGAGAAATTACAGTAGACGAAAACTATCAGACTGTGCGCCTGTTTGACGCAATGAAGAAAGGGGACATCTACAAGGTTCCCTACGACAAGAAACGGCATATCGGAATCAAGCTGGAAGCCTCACGCCGTAACCGTGACCTCCGCTTGATCGGGACACTTAAAAACAAAATGGACTTGAAATACCGGGTATCGGCCACAGAGTATCCGGGCTTTTCGGCAATTATCTGCTTAAAATAAAATGCTTATGATAAACGAAGATGTATTGAAAATCGTCTTGAACAACAAGTCTTTCGGAAAGTACGAAGCTGCTTCAATAGTAGGCGGTCTGAAAAGGCTGAAAGAATTGTGCGAATCCGGAAGGATAAGGTACAAGACCAAAGAAGGGGTGCCACACAGCCGATGGGCTTGTAATGCATGGGATGTGATAAAACATGCGAAATTGATGTACTAATATATTAACTTTTAAATTATTACGATATGAGTTTGATTAAGAAATCCAATGAATTAGTAATTCCTTCCACCGTTAAGATGATGATTTACGGTCAGGCAGGTATGGGTAAAACAACAGTAGCTTTGAGCGCACCGAAACCGTTGTTGCTCGACTTTGATAATGGTGTAAAGCGTGTGAATATGGCCCACTTGGACGGTATCGACATCGTACAGGTAAGTTCATGGCAGGATGTTCAACAGGTATTGCAAGAAGACCTCTCTGCCTACCAAACAATCGTAGTGGATACCATCGGAAAGATGATGGACTTCATTATTTCCTATAAATGCGGAACTCGCCAGCCACAAATCAAGGATTGGGGCGGTATCAATGCAGAGTTTTCATGGATGACACGAACGCTTTCATCATTGAATAAGAACGTGGTGTTTGTGGCCCACCGTGATACCCGGAAAGAAGGTGACGATACGGTATTCATCCCTGCTTTGCGAGAGAAATCCTATAATTCCATCGTAACAGAACTTGACTTGCTCGGCTACCTTGAAATGCGAAACGAGAATGGAGTGCAGAAGCGTACAATCACATTCGACCCCACATCAAGAAACGACGGAAAGAATACCTGCAACCTGCCGGGTATCATGTTTGTACCTAACATACTCGACAAGAACGGCAACCCGACAGCCAAGAACGACTTCATCACTACCCAAGTCATTCGTCCTTACCTGAACATGCTTCAGGTGAAGAAAGAAGAAGCTGCTAAGTACGACCATGTGATAGCCGAAATCAAAGAGAATATCGAATTCATCACCGACGCCCAGTCAGCCAATGAGTTCGCTTCCCGTATTAACGAGTTCGAGCATGTGGGCAGTTCTTTGAGTATGGCCAGAAACCTGTTTGCTGCCAAGGTAAAAGCCCTTGGGCTGGTATTCAACAAAGAGACCAAGACCTATGCAGACAAAGCAGCCTAAATTCAAGTTTTATGCAACGCTTCTCGATGCCTTCACAAGCTATCTGAAAAGCGATGCCATTTGGGAAAGGTATTGGGGATTCAGCGAGAATCCCCCACATACCCCTGAAGAGTTCAGGCAAAAGCAGTTCCAAAGCCTGATTGACACGATTAACCGTGTCCCGTTCGACAGTGAAGCAGCCGACAAGGGAACGGCTTTCAATGAGGTGATAGACTGCATGATTGAGAACCGGAAGTCAGACAAGGTACATGTGGAAAGACTGCTGTCTGATATGGTTGATGGCAGACAGTCAATAGTAGGACTGCGAGCCACTTACAACAACCGACAGTTTGACTTTCCCCTTTCACTTTGTCGCGAGTTTGCAAACTATTACAAAGGGGCCTTGACCCAGCAACGTGTTGAAGCAACTTTGCCTACATGCTTCGGAAATGTTCTTCTATATGGATATATAGATGAACTGATGCCGTTGTCGGTTCACGATATAAAGACTACCGGAAGTTACTATGTAGGTAAATTCAAAGACCACTGGCAGCACATGGTTTATCCGTATTGCCTGATGCAGAACGGTAGTGATGTGAGGTTGTTCGAGTATAATATTACGGACTTCCGGGCGACATACACCGAGAGCTACACTTTCGTATCGGCACGGGATATACCTATCCTTATAAATCATTGTGAGGACTTTATACGGTTCTTGAATGACAACAGAGATTTGATAACCGACAAGAAAATTTTTGCAGAAGATGAGTAACCAAGTAACCGGACGGCTGGTCTATATTGGCCAGCCACAAGAAATCCCATCCAAAAGTGGTGGAAACCCGTTTGTGAAACGTGAATTTTTGCTTGATGCCACGACACACGACCCCTATACAGGTGAACGAAGTCAGTACGAGAATATCCTGCCGCTTGAAGTAAGTGGTGATAAATGTTCAGAACTTGACCAGTTCAGAATCGGCGATGTGATAACGGTTTCCTTTGCCTTGCAGGGTAGGGAATGGACGAATCAGGACGGACAGGTGAAACGCATGGTTTCCATCCGCTGCTATAAATTGGAGGCAAGAAGACCTGTACAGCAGGTTGCGCAGGCAGCTCAACCCGTCCAGCCAACGGTACAACCGGTACCACAACCGACATACCAGCAGTTCCCGCCGCCTGTAGATGCAAACGGAGAACCGAAAGACAATTTGCCTTTTTAGCCTATGAGTATATTCAATCTGAAGAATGAATACGATGTACCCAAGTTCAAAGCCTATGTAAACAAGCTGTTCCAGGAGCGTGCGGTCGTGGAAGTAAGAAAGAAGTTACCCAACCGCACGCTGGCCCAGAACAGCTATTTGCATCTGCTATTAGGGTATTTCGCCAGTGAATACGGTTGCAGTCTCGAGGAAGTAAAGATTGACTATTATAAGAGGACTTGCAACCGTGATTTGTTTGAGAGAAAGACGGTCAACAAGAAAGGAAAGGAAGTAACCTATCTGCGAAGTTCAGCCGAATTGACGACAGGTGAAATGACCCTTTCAATCGACCGTTTCCGAAACTGGTCTGCGTCCGTTGCCGGTATCTATTTGCCGGCTGCAAACGAACAGCAGATGCTTATCTATGCACAACAAGAAATCGAACGTAACAAGGAGTTCATTTAAAATTTTGAGATTATGAAGAAAAGAAAATTCCCCCAAGATGTAGCAAGATTCTTTAATCCTGAGAAGTCAATCAACCCCAATTCAAGCGGCATTCACCAAAGAGAGAAGGCCTCACAAAGAAGTTTCATCCCTGTTTATAATGGTATGGGTACCGCTAGAAAGGTTTATAATAGGTTCGGTGTAAAAAGTTATAGATAATTATGGACAAATTTTTAGGACAAGACATTCCTGAGCAGGAACGATGGCAGTTCCTGCAGGACAACGCCGATGCGGTAGAGAAAATCGGATATACTCATCGATTCACCCCCGAAGAACTGGCTCAGAAGAAAGAGACCTTGGCTGAGGTGTCAATCACCATCAACGATGTTGAATTGGAAAAGAAAGAGGCTATGGAGAGTTTCAAAGAACGCTTGAAGCCTTTGAACGAAGAAAAGCAGGAACTTCTGGACCATATCAAACGTGGTTCAGAGTTCGTTGAGAATGAAGAATGTGCCAAAATTCTTTATCACGAGGAAAAGATGGCCGGATTCTACAACAAGTTGGGTGAACTGGTTTACAGCCGCCCAATCATGCCACAAGAAATGCAGAAGACAGTATTTAGTATTAACCGTAAAACTGGAACAGAATCATGAGTGAAAACAAAATCAATTTGGTAGTACCGAAAGACTACAACGGTACACCCATCGAAGTAGTATTGAGAGAAGGTAAAGCATCCGTAGCCCTTGACCCGAAAGAACCGGAGAGAGTAGTTATCAATGGGACGATAGAAGCACCCTTCAGATGGCTGGAAAAGCGTGTCGAACTGATTAATCAGAAATCGGCCAATATCATTGTAAACCGTGATAAGATGTGTCTGACTTTGACCATTGATGAAACCAATTATTACCAGACGGTAATTAGTGGAGTTTTACAGGCTTCAAAGGAAATGCAGGAGTTTGGTATCAATACAGAAAAGAAGTGGGAACCCATTAAGCTGTCCCAGTTCTTCAAGATGCACCGTGCTTTCTTTAAAGACAAATCACAGAATATGATGCTGGTTTCCACTTTGAAGAATTTCAAGGCCAAAGTAAATCAGGACATTGAACGCAGCAAGGAAGAAAACGGGAACAAGACGGACAACTATTCTCAGGTAGTTGATTCCAATCTGCCAAAGTCGTTCAAACTGAATATCCCTCTTTTCAAAGGGTTTACCTGTGAAGAAATCGAGGTTGAGATTTATGCCGATGTGGATGGACGGGAAGTTTCTCTCTCTTTGGTCTCTGCCGGTGCGAATGAGGCCATTGAAGAGTACAAGAACAAGGTGATTGACGAACAGATTGAAGCAATCAAAGGCATTGCACCTGACATCGTAATCATCGAAGTATAATTGACAGCCCGGAAAGACGGGCATACGGTATCGTGGCGGAATTGGTTAACGCGCCTGTTGGTCAACGGGTAGATTGCAGGTTCGAATCCTGCCGATACCACTATCTGTACAGATAAGACAAGTTGGAAAGACAACTGGAGGACATTAGTTTAAGTAGGTCAAAACAGATGGACGCATCTATGCGAGTTCGACTCTCGTATGTCCTGCGACTTAAATAAATAATCAATGGATGAAATATTTACTGGTAAGATTTGTCCTTATTGCGGCAAACCAACTGAGTTTGTAGATAGTTCTGTAATCTACGGACGTTCATACGGTATGATTTATCTCTGTCGTGATTGTAGGGCTTATGTCGGCGTACATAAAGGTACAGACCAAGCGTTAGGCCGTCTGGCCAATGCAGAGTTAAGGGAAGCCAAGAAAGAAGCTCACTTCTACTTTGACCAGATAGCCAAGACAAACCTGATAAACAAGATTTGGAAGAAGCATATCCCCGACACATCAAACAGAAACAAGGCTTATTTGTGGCTATCCAACCAATTAGGCATACCACATGAACTTTGCCACATAGGAATGTTTGATGTGGAGGATTGCAAACGAGTTGTTGAACTGTGTAAACCAATAATAGAATGCCATACTATATAAGACGCAAACCAAAGAAAAAGGACAAGCCCCTGCCCCTGTTTGACAAGGCAGGAGTAAGAATCAAGAAGAAGCCGGATTTAGTGGCCAAGCTCGACAAAGTTTTCAGCCGCTATATCCGGCTTCGTGATTGTATGCCGAACGGAATGATACGTTGCATATCATGCGGGCAGATAAAGACATTCGATAAGTTTGACAACGGTCATTTCCATAGCAGAACTCACATGGCAACACGATGGGACGAGGACAACTGTCATGCCGAATGTAAATTTTGTAACAGATTCAAGGCAGACCACATGATAGGATACCGTGAAAATCTGATAGCTAAAATCGGTCAGCAACGCTTCGACAAGCTGGCATGGAAAGCCGCACAGACAAAGAAATGGACTGACTTTGAATTAATCGAACTCACAAAGTATTACAAAGCTTTGGGAGACAAACTGAGTAAGGAGAAAGGCTTATGAGTTATGTTTTACGAGATTACCAGCAAAAGGCCAGTGATGCGGCTGTCAGTTTCTTTGCCAACAAAGCAAAGAAGAACAATGCCATCATGGTGCTGCCTACCGGAGCCGGAAAGAGTCTGGTAATAGCCGACATCGCCAGCCGCCTCGAAGGGCATACGTTGGTATTCCAGCCAAGTAAGGAAATACTCGAACAGAACTATCTGAAGCTCTGTTCGTATGGTGTACTGGACTGTTCCATCTACTCTGCCTCATTCGGACGAAAGGAGATTTCAAGAATAACTTTCGCCACTATCGGAAGCGTAGTCAACCATCCGGAACTCTTCCAGCATTTTCAGAATATCATCATCGACGAGTGCCATCTGGTTAACCCGAAAGACGGAATGTACAAGAGATTTCTTTCGATGCTGAAATGTAAAGTTCTTGGATTGACGGCTACGCCTTACCGTCTTTCATCAAGCAGGGATTTCGGCAGCATGTTGAAGTTCATCACACGCACACGCCCGTGTGTGTTCTCTGAGGTAATCTATCAGGTTCAAATCTCTACTCTATTGGATATGGGGTATCTTTCGAAGCTGAACTATTATCCGATGAATCCTTTGGGATGGAACGAACTTAACCTGAAGGTGAACACGACCGGAGCCGACTACACGGACAAGTCTGTCGTGAAGGAGTATGAGCGTATTGACTTCTACGGGTTTCTGGTCAGCATTGTGCAAAGGCTTATGAATCCGAAAAGCGGGGTAAAGAGAAAAGGTATATTGGTATTCACAAGGTTTCTGAAAGAAGCTGAACGCCTTACCTGGTCCATTCCCGGAACGGCTATCGTTTCGGGTGAGACACCGAAGAAAGAGCGTGAGCGTATTCTTGAAGCGTTCAAGGCCGGAGAAATTCCAGTGGTGGCCAATGTCGGCGTACTAACAACTGGATTTGATTACCCAGAACTGGATACGATTGTCATGGCACGTCCTACTATGTCACTGGCCTTATGGTACCAGATAGTTGGCCGCGCCATCCGTCCGCATCCGAGCAAGGAGGCTGGATGGATTGTTGACCTTTGTGGAAACAAAAAGCGATTTGGCGAAGTCAAGGATTTACGATTGGTAGATGGTGGTAACGGCAAGTGGGCCGTGTATTCTAATGACAGGCAGTTGACTAACGTAAGATTCTAAGATTATGGAAGGATATATAAAACTAAGCCGCAAGTTCTTCTCGAATGATATGTGGAATGAGGCCCGGACTTTTAGCAGTTGCGAAGCGTGGCTTGACCTGATTCAGTCAGCACGATTTGAGGCAACGCCCCGTATGGAGAGTATCGGAGGTCGAGAAGTCTCTTATACAAGAGGACAATATCCTGCATCCATAAGATTTTTATCAAAGCGTTGGCACTGGACTGAAAGGCGAGTACGGACATTCCTTTCCTATCTGAAGCGAGAGAACATGATAACACTCTCTCAGGATCAGGGAATGAACATTATAACCCTTGTAAAATACAATGACTACAACGGAAATCCTACTGACACAGCAAGTGACACAAGCAACGACACAATGAGTGACACAAATATCATTCAGGAAATCAATGATTTACGTTCGCAAGTGACACAGCTAATGACACAAGTATCGACACAGCGAGTGACACAGCCACCAAAGGAGGCCGAAAAGCGACACACGGGTGACACAAAGCAAATAAAGGAGAAGAATATTATTAAAGAAACTACTACTAACGTAGTAGCAAAGAAAGACGCGGCTAAAGCCGCTACTCTCTCACGAAAAGATTCTTTCTACCAGTTATTGGTTCCTTATGTCGGCCAGTATCCGAAGGAAATGATTCGTGCCTTCTTCGATTACTGGAGCGAGCTTAACAAATCTGGCACCCGTATGCGATATGAACTGGAAAAGACATGGGAACTTCCAAGAAGACTGGCCACATGGGCCAGCCGTGAGAAAATTCCTTCAAAAACCGATTTGGGCGTAGTCCTGAAAGACAATTCACCTGAAAAATACAAGAAAGGATGGTAAAACATGGAACAGATAAATTTTCAACAGACAATCGCACGGCTCAAAGATACGGGCTTCTCCCCTATTCCGAATGTCGTACAGGTATCCGTTCCGGAGGCGAAGAGGGTTCTCTGGGCCGGCATCAGGTATTTCACTGGAAATAACGCCCAATGGCTGCCGGAGTACGAAGAGGTGGCAGGTTGGCTGGCCGGCAATGAAGGCCGCGGACTTCTGTGTTTCGGCAACTGCGGACGAGGAAAGACCCTTATCTGCGGAAAGATTCTTCCCCTACTCCTGAACCATTACTGCGGAAAGGTGGTAAGCTGCTACGATGCACAGCAGATGAACGCTGATTTGGACGCTGTGAAGCAAAAACACATCATCTACGTTGATGATATAGGGACAGAGAATTTAAGCGTTAAATACGGAGAAAAAAGGCTTGCTTTCGCTGAGCTGGCGGACGAGGCAGAGAAGAAGGGAAAACTTCTCATTCTTACTACCAACCTCACGATAGATGAGCTTAGAGAGAAATATGGAGAAAGAACCATCGACCGGCTGAGGGCTATAACGAAAACCGTCCTGTTCAGCGGTGAAAGCCTGAGAAAATGAAAATCACAATCTGCTGGGTAACTCGGGACTGGAATCTGATCAGGAGGCTGCGCGAGAAGTACCGTCTACCGCAATACATGAACGTAAACAGGCTTACCGAAGCGGAAGTAGACGAAGAGACCCTTGACAATCTCCGTAAGGGTGAGCCGAAGTATTTAATCATCAGAAAAGTAGAGAAATGACAAGACAAGAATCAGAAAGAAAGCTCAATGAGCTGAGACAGAAGTACATTTCCTTGATTTCATCCATGAACTTTGCCAAAGCACAGAAAATCAAGAACAAAATTGAATCCCTTGAAAGAGAACTGGAGCCACATTCCTTGGGAGAGCTTCTTCAGGGCTATACCCCAGAGTTCAAGGTAGAAATGCTTCGCAAGATGCACAAGCTGTTCATCTATTCAGATTTACTTGAGGGTGCGGCACTGGAGTTCCAGTCTGAACTTGAATCAAACGGAATAGATGCTCAGGTAGTTTTTCAGGTAAAGCGCGTACTGAAAGAACTGAGAAGCATAGTACGAATACCGGATGAAGAGAAAAACGCTTCATTGTCTGACAACTTTGCCGGGATGTGTGATGAAGCCGGACTTGTAGTGAGTAACATAATCAACAAATATCTTGCAAAATGATAACGGAAAATGACCCAATGCTTCCACGTAAAGTGGATTTGGAGAAGAACCCTTCTGGAACCGAATTGAAAATCGCCCGGCAGCGGGAGATGGAGAAACATGGAAAGTATGTGGCTGTCCCCGGTGACAAGACTCAGACACGAATCTTCGTCCGCAACGGTGAGAACGTGGAAAAGAAGATAGCTGCTTACTTGGAGAGAATCAACAACCGACCTCAAAGATGGAACTGATATGATAAAGTTACTCTATATAGACCTTTTCTGCGGTGCCGGGGGAACCAGTACCGGAGTAGAAAACGCACGCTACGCAGATGAACAGTGCGCTAAAGTGATAGCATGTGTAAACCACGATGCAAACGCCATCGCCAGCCATGCGGCTAACCACCCGGATGCGCTACACTTCACGGAGGACATCAGAACATTGGAACTGTCCCCTTTGGTGGCGCATGTGGAACGGATGAAGAAGATTTATCCGGATGCACTGGTTGTGCTGTGGGCCAGCCTTGAATGTACGAATTTCAGTAAGGCCAAAGGCGGACAACCACGGGATGCTGACAGCCGGACACTGGCTGAGCATCTGTTCCGCTATATAGAATCCATTAACCCTGACTATATACAGATAGAGAACGTGGAGGAGTTCATGAGCTGGGGAGATATGGACGAACATGGGCATCCCATTAGCAGGGATAAGGGGCGTTGCTATGAGAAATGGAAACGGAATGTGAAGCGGTATGGTTATGATTTTGACTGGCGAATCCTGAACGCTGCCGATTATGGTGCCTATACAACTCGTAAGCGGTTCTTCGGTATCTTCGCCAAACGTGGTCTGCCTATTGTATTCCCAGAACCGACACACTGCAAGGATGGGAAAAACGATATGTTCTGTCGGCTGGAGAAGTGGAAGCCTGTCAAGGATGTGCTTGACTTCTCCGATGAGGGAGAAAGTATCTTCTGCAGGAAGAAACCACTGGCCGAGAAGACTCTTGAACGCATCTATGCTGGTCTGATTAAGTTCGTGGCCGGAGGTAAGGAGGCTTTCTTAGTGAAGTACAACTCCATGAGCCGGACGGGAAAATACCAGGCACCCAGCGTTGACGAGCCATGCCCGGTTGTGGCAACACAAGGACGGCTTGCATTGGCCAAGGTAAACTTTCTTTCCAAGCAATTCAGCGGCCAGCCGGATGGAAAGAACATATCTGTGGAAGGACCTGCCGGAACTATCACCTGCAAAGACCACCACGCTTTCGTGTCTGCCTACTACGGAAACGGTCACAACCATTCGGTACAATTACCCGCACCAACGGTCACAACCAAAGACCGATTATCATTAGTGACGCCGTTCTTTATGAATTACTATTCCGGAGGAGGTCAGCTGGGAAGTGTTGAAACGCCCTGCCCGGCCATTATGACGGTACCCAAGCAGAACCTTGTAACTCCGGTGCTAATGCAAAAGGCTCCTTTCCAGAAGCCGTGGATAATGAACACCGCTTTTTCAAATGTAGGAAGCAGCATTGAGCAACCTTCGCAGACTATCACGGCAAATAGAAAATGGCACTATCTTATGAATCCTCAGTTTGCTAGTGCTGGAGGTTCTGTGAACAATCCTTGTTTCACGCTCATAGCCCGCATGGACAAAATGCCGCCTTATCTGGTAGAGGTTGAAGGAGGTATCGGCATACAGGTTACACCTGATGACAGTCCGATGACAATCAAGATTAAGGAGTTTATGGCTCTCTACGGTATCATCGACATTAAAATGCGTATGCTTCGGATAGCAGAACTCAAGAAGATAATGGGTTTCCCTGAAGACTATGTACTGATTGGGCCACAGTCAGACCAGAAGAAGTTTATCGGTAACGCCGTGGAGGTGAACATGGCCCGCGTGCTTTGTGAGGCCATCTGTAAGGAGATTATAAGAAAACGAAAGGTTGCGTGATATGGGAAAGCTGAAAGTTTATTATGGATGGGCTAGAATTGGAAATGTTCGAAAGAAGCGTGCTTTGTCGGTCATGTTCGAGAACGAAATGCTTGGATGCAGGAGTGAGAGAGGACAAAGATGTCTGAGAACAATTCAAGACACCGTATTTGAAAGGTACCAGACGGATGAAGAAATGGCTGATGGGAAACGTCAGAACCGGATATTTACTGAGTACAGCCTGTTCATCGATGAGAAACCTATCAATGGCAGCCTTGAAAGATGCTTGCTGATTAACAGAGAATCGGATAAAAATCATGTATCAAAGGCTATGCGTGAAAGAATCTCAGAGGCATTGAGAAAGGCTTTCTTATTTGCAAATCCGTGGTATAAAGAACCGGATAGACAACTTGAACTAAAATTTGAATGATATGGGAAAGCAGGAAAACGTAAGCGATTTTTATCAGTTCGAAAAGGATTTGGCCAAAGCTGAAAAGAAGCTGAAAATCGAGAATTGGGTGCAAATCAGCATCTGCTACGGTTACGGTCATCAATCTGTCATCCTATACACATACGACCTTCCTCGTGAAGTGTACGAAAGAAGGATGTGGGTAATCAGATGGAGGGTGGCCAGATTGCAATGCCAGTATCCGAGGAATGATGTGTATCCTTCTTTTTACTACTACGACAATCGTTCAGGAGAGTCTCTTGAAGTGAGTTCCTGCCTCTCCAAACTGATTTCTGCAAAAGCCCAGATAACGAAAGCAGAACGCAGGATGAATGAGTACATCGAGCACAACTGTCAGAACAACATGTTCTTTGACGAGGACACGGACGAGGAACTGGTTAAGTTCCGGGAGAAACTGGAGCGCAAAAAACTCGAATGTGCTGAATGTGAGAAGAGGTTAGAATTATTAGTTGAAAGAAGGAGAAATAATCAATGAAAACGAAATTGTATTACCTGTTCCTGGCGGTCATGTGGTGGCTGCTGGGATAGGTGGAAAGAAAAATATGGGCTGTCTCTCACAAAACTGAAAAATTGACAGCCCATTTACAGTCACTTAGTTATGTAATCGAATGCTTTATTAATGCAATTTTCAATCAGTTTGTCATTCAATTGAAATGAATAACTAAAACCTCCATCTACTTCTACTATTTGAATTTTGTTAAGAACTTTCTCGTCGGATGTTTCATTATGACTGATATAGAATAGGTGATTTTTAAAGACAAATCTGTTTGTTATATCATTAACACACAAGAAGACATTAATACAATTTAATAAATCGAGTGCAGATAATTGCAGGATATAACTTATTATTTCATTATTCTGAGCTATTCCTAATAGCTTTAATATTGAAATTGTATAGGTTAATGGAGATTTTGTATTAAATTCAAGAATGTTTCCTTTGTATGTTTTTTCTTGAATATATAAATCAATTCCGTTTAAGATTGTATGTACGTCTCTTACTGATAATGAATCCAATTTGTCATTTATTTGTTTTGAAATATGTCTAATAGATTCTTTGTGGATGCAGCATTTTTCAAATATAACTTTATATAAATATTCACGTGCTATTTCATCTATCGAATAATAAAATGGCTGATGAGATGTAAATTTATTGATATAGCCTTTATAGTTAGCATCTTTTCCATAGAAATGGTGAAAAATGTTTTCAGTCGTATTATAGTCAAAAACTGTAATGATGTTGTCAAATCCGAATTTATTAGTGTTTTCGGAGTCTTTATATATGTGTTCATCAATATGTGCTCCAAGCACATTTAGAATACGGAATAGGTGCGCAGGGTCGATACGGTCTAGATCTTCTATGATTAGGACGGTTTTATAACCAGATGATTTGATGTATTTTAATGTTTCTATAATAAGTTCTGTGTAGCTATCATGTTCGTATAACCCTCCTTTTTGTGATGTAAACCAAGATTCGTATTTTTGGAATGTTGTTTGTTTTTCTTTGTATTTTTGGATAAATATTTCTCCTTTTTCAAGGATTTTTTTCAGAATTTTTCCTTCAGGCAAACTAGAAATTAAAAAACAAATTACTTCTTTAAGGTTTTCCCATGTAAATATAGATGTTGCAATGGCGTCAAAATCGACAGGATTTAGTTTTTCATCAATTGCCAATTGAAGAAGTATATCTCGCTTTATATATTCGAAAATATCTTGATTCTCGGCGACGGAATAATTGACAGGGTATAGAGTTATAAAGTAATACTTCTCTTTTTTATCGACTTTTTTCTTGTTCTCATCACTGTATTCTTTCTTGAACTCATTTAAAAAGAATGTTTTCCCATCTCCAAATTTGGCAGAAAAAATGGTACGTTCGTTAATATCAAGATGCTCTTTGAAAGCTTTAAGTTCGTTTTCTATTGGTATAGGTCCCATAATATTATATTTTTCTTCAAAGTTATATCAAATAAACGAGATAAAACAGTATATGCAGGCTGTTTTAGTTTGCTTGTAGAATATTACTGACAGCCCTGACATCCCTTGTCAGTGCTTTGTGGATACCCGGTAACTGCTTTGTGGCAGTTATCGGGTATTTTATTTTCAACAAATAAAAACCAAATTATTATGAACTTAAACAAATTAAGAGATAAGGCCTACCAGTGCGCAGTTGCCCACGGATGGCACGAAGAAAACCTGAGTAATGAACATTTCCTTTGTCTGGTCATATCCGAACTTATGGAAGCTGTGGAAGCAGACCGGAAAGGGAAACATGCGAAAGTTGCAATGTTCAAAGAATGGCAAGGAAATAGCGTCCCATTGACCGAAGAAACTAGGAAAAGGAGATTCATGGAAGACTTTGAGGCATTTATCAAAGGGACTGTCGAGGAAGAACTTTCCGATGCCTGCATCCGTCTGCTGGATTTGGCTGGATTGAGAGGAATAAGCCTGTCAAGTGTACCATTTCCTTTTCATCATAGAAAAGAGTATAAGGAGGAAAGGAGTAAATTGACATTCACAGAATGGGTCTATGATGTGATTCGCCCAATAGCAAGATACAATAAGGATAACTATCCGATAGGCTATCTGTTTATAGGTGTTTTGCAAGAACTTTTCTGTAAGGCTGAAATCATGGGATTTGATTTACTTTGGTTCATCGAGCAGAAGATGAAATACAATGAACTACGTCCATATAAGCATGGAGATAAAAGCTACTGACCATGAAGCACGTATTCTACGCCTTAATCATTCTGCAAGCCCTGTATGAGCTTGCGAAGCTGTTTAGATGTAAATCCCTGTACCGACATGTAAAAGTCTTTCAGAGGCTGGATAAGACATCAAAAAGATGGTATCTGATGGCGCATCCGTGGCTCCATGTTGCATTGTTCATGGATACCGTCGGGCTTTTGCTTTTGGGTATAGGATTGTTCTCAAGTCAATGGGTATGTTTCCTCATTGTCTTGGCCATGAGTTTCAGTCAGACTCAAAAGCTGGGAGCATGGGCGGTGTTCCTGGACAGTCTGGTTACGGTTATTGTGTACGCTTTCGCCATCCTGAACGCATATCATCTGGCATAAAACAAAAAGGGAGCCAGCCCACACGATTAGAAGCCAACTCCCCCACACGATTAATGATGCAAATATAAGAATTTCCAACTAAATAAATCGTGCTATGACAAAAGAATTTTCATCAATCGTGGAGTTGAAATCAATACGTGAACAAAAATCAAGATTATCAGAACGTGAACAGGAGTTATCCTCCCCTATCCTAACCGACTTATCTCTCATCCCGGAGATTTATGAGTGGTTCAGGGAGATACTTTCCGGGGCAGATTGTCCGCCCAATCCGGAAAATGTTACCCAGCGAAAGAAGTTCCTCTTCATTGTGTTGTTCTTGTTCGCCCCTAGTGTGCTTGCCGGCGGACGGCTGCCGAACGGTATCCGGGCAGAAATCTCCGGCGTGTTCCCGGATGTTTCTCCGTGTGTAATATCAAACAATATCGCTGATGTTTCCTTTATCTACCAGCAGTATAAGGATTTCCGGCAGGATATAGAGTACCTTTACAACCAGATTTTAGAAAGGCTGAAAATCAAAGGACTAATCAAGTAAAAGAGGCTGTCTCAAATTGAAATATAATTTGAGATGGCCTTTTTTGTGCCTGCAAAAAAATCGGGCAAGCCCAAACTTCGCTCAGTCAGGA
>OIEN01000109.1_pt1 | contig 62482 bp, 61 predicted proteins | sample 1581741 | NCBI WGS metagenome assembly OIEN01 (sample SAMN01760944, study PRJEB22395) | human gut metagenome | reverse complement strand
TTATAGTAGGTTTAGTGATGATATAATTATTAATTATGGTATTATTAAAGGAAATAGTACGATTATTTTTATTAAGGCTGGACAAGATGGTTCTTGTTATGGTTATCAGGATAAGTATTTGAAAATTGCTAAAAGTTTGAATGTAAAATATGGTTTTTCTGTTATTTGCTCTTCTAATCCATTTAATTGGGTCAATCCTCTTGATGATGCAATGCAAGTTATAGATAATTATTGTAAGGATAATAATTTAAATAATTATGTTATTTATTATATGGGGCATTCCAATGGGGCTTTAATTGGGGCGTGGTTTGGAGTAGATTATCCTAAAATTAAAAGAATGTTATTAGTAAATGCTCCTTTAATGATTTGTTTTGATAAAACAAAAAAGGGTATTATGAAGTTTAATGGTGAGAAGATGGTTATTGTATATGGAAGTTTTGATCAATCTTTTCCATATGTAGATTTATTAAAGCCTTTATGTAATGATAAAATTAAATTAGAAATAATCGATGGACAAGATCATCATTTTTCTAATGAATGTTTTGATTTTAAGAAGTTACCTGAGATTTTTTTATTAGATTAAATAAAAACTGAATGGAGTTTAATTTCATTCAGTTATTTTATTAGTTATTTTTTTGAATTTTTATTATAAATTGATATTCGTTAGGTAAATCTAATTCGTCTACATCAACAATATAACCCGATGCTTCTAAGTTATCTATTAGTTGTCTACTCATATTTAAAGCATTTCTTAGATAGTATGGAGAATGTTCTTGTTTTGCTTGTGGTTGTGCTTCGACAGTATTAATGTTTTGTGGCATTTCTTCTTGTGTGTGTTCTTCAACCAAAGGCGCCCCTTCTGCATTAAATTCTGGTAAAAATGGTTCTTCAGTTTTTGATGGTTGATTGTTTGGTTGCGTTTCAATTGGAGAAGATGCAAAGGTTGGATTATTGTTTTGGAGCGAAGGTTGAGTTGATTCTACGATGTTTTCTTGAGTTGCAACTGGTTGAATATTATTTACTGTTTCTTCTTGGGGTACGAACTGAGGTGTTATATTGTTTGAAATATTCTCTGGAGTTTGTTCAATTTTTTGGTTAGGTTCTAAATTAATGTTTGAAATCGTTGGTTCTATTTTTGGTGTTTGAACACTTGGAATGTCATTTGTAGTTGGAGTTTGATTTGTATTTAAGTTAGGTAATGGCATCGTATTTTCAATAGATGATGTAGGCATTGGGGTAATATTTGATGCCATGGTTTCTGGAGTTGGCATTTCCCAAGTATTTATTGGATTATTTAAGTTTAGTTCTTGGTAAGATTCTGTAGGAGTTGCAATATTAACTTCTGGATGTGGCTTTTCTTTAGCCCCTTGTATATTTATTTGTTCAGGTTGATTTTGAAAATTATTTGGTACTGTAGGTTGTGGTGTTGGTTCTACTGGAGTTGAATTTAATTCCGGCATATTAAATATAGGGGTAGGATTTATAGTTTGTGATGTTACTTCAGGGTTTTGTTCATTATTTACAGTATCAGGCATGTTTATTCTTTCTATATTAATTGGTTGTGGAGTTTGTGGTTGCATAGGTAAGGGCATTTCGACATTTTTTGCAGGTTCCATAAAGTTAGAGCCTGTGTTCATGTTTGTGCTTTCATCTTCTAGTGATGTGAAAAATTTGCCTGCGAATGAAAATTTTGGTTTTTCAACAGGTTGTTCTTGTTTTGGCATACTTTCATCTACTTTTAATAAATTGTTGATATCTGCAGTTTGCTCTTGATGATTTATATCTTGGGCTGATGCTTTAATTGCATCAATGTTAATCATTTGTGTTTTATCCATTTTATCCTCCACTATTTCTGGTTCAACATCATCGAACGTATTTGATTTTTTATTTACTATATCAAGTCCTGATAGAACTTTTTGCATATTAGGATTAATATCCATTTCCTCTACTTGTTCTTTGTTTTCTTTAATTATATCTTGGACTTGTTTAACTGTTAATCTTTCTTTTTTGATTCTTTCTAGCATTGCATTTTCTTCCTGTTCATTTTCTAATTGAAGTAATGCTTTAGCATGTCCTTCACTAATTTCATTATTTTGTAAAGCTTCTTGGACATTTTTACTTAATTTTAATAGTTTCATTTTGTTATTTATTTCTTTTTCTTCTTTAGACATTAAATTGGCTATTTCTTTAGTGTTACTATTTCCCGCTAGATTTTGATAAGCTTTGGCTTCTTCAATTGGAGTAAGACTTTGTCTTTGAAGATTTTCAACGATGGCTAGTTCGGCACTTGCTTGGTCATTTATTTCCATAATAATAGCTGGTACTTGGGTTAAACCTACTAAAGTGGCGGCTTTTAATCTTCGTTCACCTGCGATTACTTCATAACCATTAGGTATTTTTCTTAGAATAAGGGGTTCTATTATCCCATATTTTTTTATAGAGTTTGCCAATTCTTGTAGTGCTTTCTCATCAAATTTAATACGTGGTTGAAAACGGTTAGGTTTTATTTCAGTAATGTTTATTTGTTTTATTTCATTACTTTGTTGCATAAAAAATCCCTCCTTATTCTTTTTTCTTACCCTTATGATATAATAATACACTAAGAAAAGGAAAAATTCAATCATTTTTTGTCGAAATAATATAAAAAAAATTAGAATTTTATGTTAATCTAACTTTTTTTATTTATAGTGGATTTTTTTTTTATTTGACTATAGTTTCTAGGATATATATTTTTAGTTGGTTCTAATTTAATTATGTCTAAGAGGGTTCTCTCACTTTCTTCAATAGGTAGTTTAAATTTTTCTATTTTTATTATTTTTGATTTCAATTTACTTAATGATGTTTCTATATTATTCAATTCTTTATCAATATTAGATTTCATAGGGATGAAGTGGCCATTTACTTTTAGTAAGGGAATAGAGTATTCTATAAGTTCTTTTAAATTGGCTACAGCTCTTGATGTTACTATATCATAGGTTTCTCTCACTTTTTTACCATAATCTTCAGCTCTTTCATTTATAATGGTAATATCTTTTAATTCTAAGGTGTCAATTACTAGTTTTAAGAAGTTACATCTTTTGTTTAGTGGTTCTATTAAAGTTACTTTTAAATTAGGGAATACTATCTTTAAAACAATTCCTGGGAATCCTGCCCCTGTTCCTATATCACATAAGGTTTGATTGTCTAATTTTATTATTTTATTTAAGGTTAATGAGTCATAGAAATGTTTTAGGTATACTAGATTGTATTCGGTAATACCAGTTAAATTAATTTTTTGATTTTCTGTAATAAGAAGGTTATAGTACATATCTAATTGGTTTATTTGGTTTTCTTTTATGTTTATGTCTATTTTTTTTAAGTAATTAATAAATTGTTCTTTATTCATTATATTTTTTCTTTAAATAAACCATTAGAATAGATATGTCAGCAGGGTTTACGCCACTTATTCTTAGTGCCATGCCTATTGAAGTTGGCGCATATTTGATTAGTTTTTGTCTTGCTTCCGTGGCTAAATTAGGTACTTTGTTGTAGTCTATGTCTGAGGGTATTTGTTTTTCTTCGTATTTAAGCATTTTTTCGGCTTCTTTCTCTGTTTTTCTTATATAACCTTCATATTTTATTTGTATTTCTACTTGTTCTATAACATATTTATCATAATTTAGTTTGATATTATATTTATCTATCAAGTTATTTATATTTATTTCAGGATTTTTAAGGGCATTATAAATGGTATCACTTTTGTTTTCTAGTTTTATTTTAGTTTCTTTAAAGTAGTTTAGGAGTTTTTGAATATTCTGTTTTTTTTCTTTGAATTTTTGATATGTTTCTTCATCAATTAGTCCTACTTGGTAACCATATTCTCTTAGTCTTAAGTCAGCATTGTCATGTCTTAATAGGAGGCGATATTCGGCACGTGATGTTAGTAGGCGATATGGCTCGTTTGTTCCTTTGGTGATTAAATCATCAATTAATACTCCTATATAGGCTTCGTTTCTTTTTAATATTAATGGTTCTTTATTTTCTAGTTTTAGGCTAGCGTTGATACCTGCGATTAACCCTTGACATGCGGCCTCTTCATAGCCTGATGTGCCATTTATTTGACCAGCGGTAAATAAATTAGTTATAACTTTGGTTTCAAGGCTTTGTTTTAGTTGGGTAGGGTAGATGGCATCATACTCTATGGCATATGCATATTTTAGTATTTTAGCATTTTCTAATCCTTCTAGGCTATGTACCATTTCTTCTTGGACAGAGGTAGGCATACTCGTAGAAAAACCTTGAATGTAGATATCATCATAGTAAAGGCTTTCAGGTTCTAAGAATAGTTGATGTCTTTCTTTGTCTTTGAATTTTACTAATTTATCTTCTATTGATGGGCAATATCTTGGTCCTACAGCATCTTTAATATATCCTCCGTACATGGCTGATTTATCTAAGTTAGATAGGATTATGTCGTGAGTTTTTTTGTTTGTATAAATAAGATGACATGGTATTTGGTTGTTGACATCGTATTTAGGCATTCCATTTATTTCAAAGGTATATGGTTCTTGATCACCATCTTCTACTTTAGTTTTGGTAAAGTCTATGGTTGATTTTTCGATTCTAGGAGGAGTTCCTGTTTTTAATCTTAGAATTTCAAAACCATATTTTTTTAAATTATCACTTAAATGGTTAGAAGGTTTTTCTCCATGTGGGCCTTCTCTTTTTCTGGTGCTTCCAATTAGAATATCGGCTTTTAAATAAGTACCAGTTGTTAAAATAACGATAGTTGATGTTATTTTTGTTTTATCTTCTAGGATTACTCCTTTTACTTGTTGGTTTTCTATAATTAAGTCTTCGACAATGGCTTCTTTGATCGTTAAATTTTTTGTATTATTTAGTGTTTTTAACATTTCTTTAGGATATGTTATTTTATCTGTTTGAGACCTTAGACTTCTAACTGCTGGCCCTTTTGATGAATTTAGCATTTTCATTTGTAATATTGCTTTGTCAGCATTTTTACCCATTTCGCCCCCTAGAGCATCGATTTCTCTTACTACGATACCTTTGGCGGAACCTCCAATTGATGGGTTGCATGGCATGGTAGCTATGTTATCAATACGTCCTGTTATTAATAGGGTTTTATGGCCTTTTCTTGCTGATGCTAATGCGGCTTCACATCCAGCATGTCCGCCTCCTACTACAATTATTTCATATTCCATTGGTGCACCTCCTTAAAATTTCTTATATATTATATACTATTTTAAGAAGTTTTTCAATGAAATTATATGTTATATTTCTATTATTTTTTTCACTCTTTCTATTGATACTTTATAGTTACGATATTCGATGTTGGTTGTACCTAGAGTTTCAAAATTGGTTATTATTTTACTATAATAAGTGTAAATTAGGACAATGGCACTTATATCTATTAAATTCTGTTTGGTTAGGGTTATAGCATAGAAGATAATACCATATCTACTTAAATCGATGATAAATAATACTAGATAGATAATGCCTTGAGACATGACGTTGAATTTATAATTGCTTTCTAGGTATTTGGTTGTGGTAATATTATTTATTTCACTGATGGCATTTATTTCTTTGTTACGTATTTGTTCTTGCATTTCTAAATCTTTGATTATTTTTTCGTCTAAAAGTTTTTTTTTGTTTTTGTTGTATTCTTGTAGTTCTTTACCCGCATATATTTGAAATACTAACATGAAAACAATTATAATAAAGGCAAAGATAAATATTTTATAATTTACTAAATAGAATGAGATTAAAATAACAATAAATTCTACTAGTTGGAGAAGTCTTGTTATAAGGTTACCTAAAAATGTACATATGATGTCAGTGTCATTATAAGCAATGTTGGCAAACTTTCCTGAATTTATTTCGGTTATTTTTTTGTTTTTAAATTTTTTACTTATTGTTAAAAATAATTGGCTATAGTAGTTGTACCATGTTTTTTGATTTATGTAACACCAAAAGTAGTATAATGAAGAAATTATGAAGCAAATTATTATTAAGTAATTTGCTTTTTCATAATTAACATTGGTAATATATTTGACAACTTTCCCCCAGTAAATAGGAATGAGTAGGGAAGTTATACACATCATGATGGAAGTTAGTGTTTTTAGTATTAATGGTTTTTTATTTTCTTTAATTACTTGTTTTATCATTTTATCTCCTTATACTATTAGTTTGGCATTTTTTGTTTTTTTTATATATATTATTTTAAATTAATGTTATAATAATTTATGAAGGTGAAGATATGAAGTTTGAGAGTGAAATAAGAATTGCAAAAGAGATTATGGAAAATTTTATTAATGAATTAGATCTTGATGGAAATAGTTTTTGTAGAATTATGAAATTTCCTGTGGTTATATATAATAATGTTATTTTTGATGGTGATGGAAGGTATGTGTCAATAAATAATAAATATTTAAATAAGATAATTAATTCGTTTTCTTTTAGTGAAGAGGAAAAGACGAACATTTTAGAAAATGGACTTATTGAGATAGATAAAAAATATGAAAATAATCATAATTCTATGTTTTATGTAACTTTAGTTCATGAAATTTTACATGCTAATAGGGATTTGCTTTTATATGATTATTTTAACAATGTTGGGGGTAGTGAATTTTCTAATGAATATGCTTATGTTTATAAAGATGGGAGATTTTTTAAGAATACTAATAATTTGTCTTTTGATTATGGAGATGCTAGTCAAAATATATTGAATGATAATATTGATAGTTCTAAGATAGAGAAAGCTCAGGATGAATCAGATATGGATGAAAAGGTAGCGGAAAAAATGGACAAACAAGTTGAGATTGATGAGGCTTTGATTGATACTATGTCTATTGTAGCAAATAAGATTTATAATGAGAAAAAAAAGGGGAATAAGTTGGGTATTTTTTAGTGTTTAGAACTACTTAGAGACTGTATAGATGTTAATAATGTTAAGGTTATTTGTGATATTATTTTAAGACATAGAGATTATGGTTTATTTTATTGGGTGTTAGATCCTATTGGCTATACATATGGTGATATTCATTATGATTTTTTTAGTAACTATACTAAAAATGATGGTGATTTAGTTAGTTGTTTTGATTCTTATCAGGATTTTGGCAAAAGAAAAAACTAGTTTTGCTAGTTTTTTCTTTTTTTTAATCTTTTGTTCATGTTATGAAGGGCTACACCGTTCATGATTAAATTACCATGTTTGTATTCTTGATATTGAAGTCGGTTTGCCTCTTCGATGTCTTCTCCACCAAAGTATAGTATTTTAATACTTTCTTTTAGTTTTTTTAGTTTTTTTAGTTTTTCTAGTCTTTCTGTTGGTGTACTTCTTACTTCGTCTTGTTTATAGTTATCACATTTTGATACTATAAAGGTTTTCATTTCTCCGTTTTCTTTTATTTCTTGGATTCCTTCAGTTATAAAGTCGTAAGAATCTATTCTTGATTTAATACGGTCTTTTACTTTAGGACAAAGTGTTGCTGTGGCATTTTGACAATTAAAACATAGATGTTTTTGATTTTTAGTGTAAATTATGTCTATTAAATCTGCAAATATGTTTTGTGATAATTCATAAATTCCATTATTAATATTGTTCTTTTGGATGTATGAAGCAAATATTTCATTTATTGGTGTATTTATTTTTTTATTTTCTAATTCTCTTATTGTTCTTTCTGGTAATCTTAATAATAAGTTAGTATAATATGTCATTATCATTTCTTTTATCATGATAGATATTGTGGCTTTTTTATTATTTATTAAACTTTTTTCTATATATTTGACATTATTGTTAACTTTGTTTTTTGTTATCTTTTTTGTAGATGTGTAAAGACTTAATGGAATAAGGTGGTTCTGTTTTAAGAATTCATTTACTATTGTAGATGTGAAAAAACTTAATGGAATAAGGTAGTACTGTTTTAAGATGTCATTTACTATTTGTAATAGTTCTTCTTCTGTTTTTGCTTCATTTATTTTTTTTATGATGTTACTTGTTCCATTTAATGAACAATGGGCGTTTAATTCGTTTGTTATTGATTTTGCTTTTCTTATGATTTCACTTTTTTCCTTGCTAGGTAATTTTATGATGTCTTCTTGGCTTAAGATGTTTTCAAAACATTTATCTTTTTTAGTAAAATATGGTATGATATTACTTCTTTTTATTTTTTCTACCTCAGCAATTTGTCCGTTTTCTTTTTTAATTATAATACTTTTTCCCATATAAAATTCCCCCTTTTTTTGAAATATGACTCGTATTATAGCACGTTTGTTTTTGTTTGTCAAGTTTTTTATTCGAGTGGGAGGAGTACTAAAAACAATAACAAAAGAAAAAAGAAGAATTATTTTCCTAGACAAAATCTTTTAAACATTTCGTCTAGCATTTCTTCTTTATATGTAGCACCGATTATTTCGCCTAGTATGTTCCATGCTTCTTTGATATCTATTTCTAATAGATATGGTTCTATTCCTTGACGTGTTTTATTAATTACTTCTTTTAGAATGTCATGGGCTTTTTTTAGTAAACCGATGCTTCTTGCACTTGTTAGATAATTCATATCTGTTGTTTCTATTTTATCAATGTTAAATAAGTATTTTATTTTGTTTTTTAAATCTTCTATTCCTATATTATATTCTGCACTTATTTTAACAATGTTTTCATGGTTAATTTCTTCAATATTGGTAGGTAAGTCTATTTTATTTAAAACAATTATACTTGTTTTGTTTTTTATTAATTCTAATAAATATTTATCTTCTTCAGTTAATTGTTCATTGCTATTTAGGATAAGTATTATTAGGTTACTATTTTCTATAACTTCTTTGCTTTTGTTTACTCCAATTTGTTCTACAATATCACTTGTCTCTCTTATTCCTGCAGTATCAATTAGGTGAATAGGTATGTTATCTATTTGAATAGTTCCTTCAACAATATCTCTTGTTGTTCCTGCAATATTGGTTACTATTGCTTTGTTTTCTTCTAAGAGTGTATTTAGTAAACTGCTTTTTCCAACATTTGGCCTACCTATTAGACATACTTTTATTCCTTCGGTTATTATTTTCCCATTTTCGCTTTGAGTTATTGTATCTTCTAGGCTTTTGTTTACTTCTTTTAGAATTGGTAATATTTTTTCATTGTTAATAACTTCGATATCATCGTATTCTGGGTAATCAATGTTTACTTCAATATTAGAGATTACTTGAATTAGTTTATCTCTTAGAGATATTATCTTATTTGAAACATTACCACTTAATTGGTTGATTGATAGTTTTCTGGATGTTTCTGTTTTGGCTTCGATTAGATTCATGATACCATCGGCCTCGATTAGGTCAATTCTTCCATTTAAAAAGGCTCTTTTGGTGAATTCTCCTGGTTCTGCTAGACGAATACCTTTTTGAATAAGTAATTCTAATACTTTATTAGTTGTGGATATACCTCCATGGCAATTTATTTCAACAATGTCTTCTTTAGTATAGGTTTTAGGACTTTTCATGATGCTTATTAGGACTTCATCTATTATTTCTTCTTTGTTTACTATATGTCCATAGTGAATGGTGTGAGTATTTACTTTGGTTAAATCTTTTCCTTTAAATATTTCATTTACTAAATTTATTGCTTCTTTACCACTTACTCTTATAATGGATATAGCTCCAATTCCTAAGGCTGTTGATATGCCCACGATTGTATCATTCATATTGTCAGTCCTTTCTTTTTTTCCTAGTAGTATACCATATTTTGTTTATTTAGAAAAGTATTTTTAGATTTCATAATATTTTCTTTTTTTTACTTTTGGTAACTCTTTTGATGGAGTGTAGTTATATATTAATGAGGCTATCATGGTAACAAAACTTTCTTTATTGTTTGAACAAATTTTTTTTTCAAGATTTATTCCTTTTTCCTGGCATAGGTCTTGGAAGTATTCTTCGTTGATGTTTTCAAATATTGGATTAGAATAATTATATTTTTTGCTATTTTTTTCACAATATGTATATTTAGTTTCAAATTTTGTTATTTTTTGTTCTTCTTCTAAATTTTCTATTATTTTATTTATTAAATCTTCTTTGATGTAGTTAAAAGCTTTTTCAGTTTCATTTTTTTTGGTTATTTTTATTATGTGATTTTCACATAGTTGGTCTAAATATTTTTTAAATTCTTTGTTTATTTCTATTTTACTCATTTTTTTACTCCTATTTTGTTTTATTTTTTAGTTTACTAGATATGAGTTGTTGAACTTGTTCATCTATTTTTCTTTGTTCTTCTTCATTTATTTTATTTAATATGGTATCTTTATTATATTGTTTGATTCTTTGTTTTATTGATTCATTGTCTTGTTTAGTGGAGAATGAAGATTTGTTTTCTAATATCATTATGATTCCATAGGTGTTATTTTCTAAGTACTCACAGATTATTCTTGCTTGTGAGGAGTTAGAATTAGGTCTTATTCTTTTTATTTTGCGATTGGGGATATCTTTTTGGTAAGTACTTTTTAATGGAATGTTATCTTCTTTTATTTTGATTAGAAGAGAGTAGATATCTTTTAATGTTTTTTGTTCTTCTATGGTATCTATATCTTTTAGGATGTTATTAGATAGGTAAATTATTTTATTTTTATGATTTTGATAATCAAAGTAGGTATCTTTTGGTTCTTCTTCTAAGGTTTCTTCTTTTTCTTTTAGATGGCTAAATAGTTCATATAGAATGTCAATATTTTCTTTTACTACTTGTTTATCATCTTTTTCTAATTCATTTAATAGTGATGTTTCTTCTTCGATTTCTTCTTTTAAGATACTGCTTAATATGACAATGGTATTTGTTTTGTTTGAATTGTTTCCATATATGTTATTGTTTATTAGTACATCAAGTTTTTGAATTTTTTCTTCAATTGTTGGTAATTTATCAATTTCGTTAATAAAGATTTGTTTTGCTATGTCGAATGTTAGGGAGAATCCATCTTCAATTAGGTCTTTTTTGCTTGGGATGTCTTTTAAAATTTCTTCTCTTTTAATTTGTTTAATGGTATTTTCTTCTATATATTTTAATATTTGCTCATATTCTTCTTTGGTTAGGGTTATAGTTTCAATGATGGTATTTAATATGCTTGGGTCTATGTTATATAGTTGGTTTTTTTGTAAGATGGTTTTGAAGTCTTCTAGAATGTTTATGTCTTTAATAATTAAGGCTTCCTTTGTTTGAAGGGAAATTTTTTTTAAATATTCTAAAAGGGCATTTACTTCAATAAGATAGTCTTCTATTCCTTCTGTTCCAATTTGTTTATATGCTATATAGATTTCTTGGGCATTTTTAACGGATTTGTTGTTTTGAAAATCTGGTATGATTTTCGTAAATATGGAATTTAATAAGTTTGTATTGTTTTTATCTAATATGCTAAGTGGTGCGGTTGTGTATATTTCTAAGAATTTTTCGATATTTTCTTTCAGTTCTTGTTTTTGAGTTTCTTTTGTTATTGTTTCTTCTATTTTTTTAATAAGATAATTGTTCATTTATTTTTCACCTACCTTGATTAAATTATACTATTGATAGTTGGTTTTGACAAGGCTATTTGACAGAAAAAAAGAAACTATTTTGTTTCTTTTGGTTTAATGACAACGCATCTATTTGGTTCTTCGCCAGTACTTTCTGTGTATACGTATCGATTATTGGATAAGGCTTCATGAATGATTCTTCTTTCATATGAATTCATACTATCTAATTTAGCTTCAATTTTAGTTTTAGATACTTCTTTAGCGGTGTTTCTTGCTAGGTATTCTAATGATTTTATTCTTTTTTCTTTGTAGTTTTCAACGTCTAAAATAATAGATATTTTTTCTTCTAAGACATTATATACCATTTGTTTGATAAGGCTTTGTAAGGCGGTAATGGTACGACCATTTTTACCTATAAGAATTGCATTGTTGTCTGAAAATATTTTGATAGATATTGATTCATCTCTTTTTCTTACTTCTAGGTTGATGTTTACTCCCATAAGTTTTGTTATTTCATTCAATGTGTCTTTGATAAAGTCTACTACTTCATCTTGTTTAATTACTTTAACTACAACTTTTTTTTTAACAATACCTTTTGTTTCTTCTAGGACTTCCACAATAAGATTTTCTCTTACGGTATTTAGTTCGTTTACGGCTTTGTTGATGGCTTCCTCTTTATTCTTTCCTTCGTACATGTACGATTTCATTTTTTATACCTTCTTTCTTTTAACTATTTCATTTTGCATGATTGTGAACAAGCTTGATGTTATCCAATAAATTGCTATTGCAGTTGGTAGGGTAATGGATGCTATGGCTATAAAGAATAACATAAAATAAATAGTAAATTTCATTTGATTTGCCGCTTGAGTTGATTGGTCTTTTAATGTATTTTTAAATGAGAAATAGGTAGTACCAATAATAAGGATAATTAAAATTATGTAGTAATAATTGCCATTTGCAATACCGACTGAGGGGTTAGTTCCCATTTGAAGGGATAAGAATTTTTTTTCAAATATTGCTGGGACACGGTTGATAGCTTCAAGGAAAGCAAAGAATAATGGTAATTGGATAAGAGCAAGTAGACAACCTGATGCAGGTGAGATATTATATTTTTTATATATTATCATTAGTTCTTGAGCTTTTTGCATTTGGCTTTCACGATCTAGTTTATCAGCATATTTTTTTTCTAGTTTGTCTAATTCAGGTTTTGCTTTTTTCATATTTTCAGATTGTACTGCAGTTTTATTTGTAATAGGATAGGCAATTAAACGAATAATTAGGGTTGCTATAATGATTGCGAGACCATTGTTTTTAACTAATTTACCTATTTGAATTATTGCCCAAGCTAGTGGTTTTACAAATATTGAAGTCCATAGTCCTTCATAGCCTCCATCTGTTGGTTTGAAATTATCACATGTAGGTAGTTTGGTTATATCTTTGTTATTTTCTTTATATAGTTTGATAGCATTTTCATTAGTTGGTTGACAAAGGATGTTTTCTGTTAATGACTGTCCTGTTTCTTTATTGACTATTGTTTTTTTATCATCACCTTTTAAGTATTTTGTACATCCTGTTAATAAAAATAATGATAATACTATAATTACTATTTTTTTATTTTTTGTCATATTTTTCTCCTTCTACTTTATTGAATAGGTTAATTAATTCAGTTTGCATTTTAGAATAATCAATATTTTTTACCCACTCTCTTACTATTATAACATAATCATAGGATTTTGGTATAGATATTTTGTTATTGTCTATAATACTTTTTGTTTGTCGTTTGATTTTGTTGCGGGTAACGGCATTTCCTGTTTTTTTAGGAACAGATATGCCATAGTAGTTTTTTTCTTGATTAGGTTGATAGAAAATACTAAAATATTTATTTTTAATAGCATTTCTTTTATTTATTATTTTAGAAAATTCGTAACTTTTTTTAATTATTTCTGTTTTTTTCATAATTTCCTCCTATAAGAAAAAAGCCACTTAAAAGATTAGTGGTTTAAGCACATAATTTTTTACGGCCTTTTGCTCTTCTTTTGTTTAATACTTTTCCTTCAATACGAGCAAAGAAACCATGTTTTTTCTTTTTATTTCTATTATTTGGTTGAAAAGTTCTTTTCATTATTACACCTCCAAAGTTCTTTTTTTCATATAAAATGCTATTTTATTATATAGGTGTTTTATTTTAAAGTCAATAAAAATTTTTATTTTATCTATTTTTTATGAACATTTATATATTTCTGAAGTTTCTTCATAATCTTTTTTGATGCTTTCCATAGTCATTTTTGATTTTTCTTTGTTGTATTCATTTGCTAAATCTGATTCTTTTTTTATTGTTATTGTTTTATCATTTATAATTACTTTACAATTGGTATACCCATATTGTTCTACACCATCACATTTTTTATTATATTTTCTTTTTTTCTGTCTAAGTCTTCTTTATTAGTAAATGTGTATGTTTCTATTTCATAATATCCTAATAGTTTACTTCCTTCTTTGTTAAAGTCATGTATAATTCTTTTTTGATATTTTATTTTAGCATTTTCTTCACTGGTGTTCATTTCATTTAATGTAAGATTTTCTTCTCTTATACATTCATATTTGTTAATATAAGATATTTGATTGTCTTTTTCCTTATTTTTATCTTCTATTTTTTCGTTGCAAGCTGTTAGCATAAATAAGGTACTACGTAGTAATGTAATAATTTTTTTTCATTTTTTATTTCTACTTTATTATAATTATATCAATATATTTTTTTTATTACAAGGAAAACTTTTATATTTAATATTTATTTACTTTTATTGTACAACTAAATGCGAGAGATGTGTTTGTTTATAAAAAAATGTTAATGATAATTTTAATATAAATGATTTTTTGGGATAATATTTTGGTTAGTTATGGTTTATAGTTTATTAATTTAAATATATCTGGACTTATTGATAAGAAGAATGTTATTGATAAAATTGATGATGTTAAGAAAAAAGTTTTATTTTGTTAATTATGTTTATTAATAATAATTTTTTTTATTTTTAAAACGGCATAGCAAAGCCATAAAAAAATTAAAAATAGTATTTAAAATGGAATGATTTTGGTGTATAATAGTTTTAAGAATAGAAATCGGGTGATTAGATGTTTAAGAGGATACTTGCTATTAGTAAAAATTATGCATTGGTTGAAATTGATAGTTTAATTAGTGAGGATTTACTTAATTATTATGTTGTTTTTATTGATAATGAAAAAAAATTTCTTGGTGAGATAAATGAGATAGATGGAAATAGGGTTAAGATTACTTTTTTAGGAGAATTTATTGATAATAGGTTTATAAGTGGTATTATTAGAAAACCTAGTTTAACTTCTAATATTAGAATTATTAATGATATTGAACTTAATGAGTTAATGGGGACTGTTGATGATAAGAATATGATTCTTGGTTTATCTCCTTTATATAATAATCATCCAATTAATATAGATATTAATAGTATGTTTAGTAATCATAGTGCTATATTTGGTAACACAGGAAGTGGTAAAACATATGGAGTTGCTAGAATTTATCAGTCTTTATTTAATAGAAATGATATTATTCCTTTTAATGCTAATATTTTTATATTTAATTCCACGAATGAATATCATAATTCTTTTTCTTCTATTAATAAGTTTAATATTAATTATAATTATAAGATGTATACCACTAATACTAATAATAAGGACAGTTTAATTATTAAGTTACCTCTTTGGCATTTAACTGTTGATGATTATGCTAATTTACTTGATGTTTACGAATATTCACAGATTAATATTATAGAAAAGATGTTATCTTATGTATGTACTTTTGCTAAGAATGATGAGTATTCAATAAGATATAAGAACCATTTAATAGCTTCTGCGATTATATCAGTTATGTATACGAATCAAACGGCTTTTAGAATAAGAGATCAAATATTTAATATTCTTAGTACTTGTAGTACAAATGATTTAAATTTAGATTATGAAATTCCTGGTGTTGGATATACTAGAACTTTTAGAAAATGTTTTGATATTGATAGTCAAGGAGAATTTGTTGAGAGATTACTTGTTTCTAAATACGTGGAACAGTTTGTTGATAACGATACGAAATGGAATGAAGATTATACTCCTATATATTATACATTAGAGGATTTAGAGGTGGCTTTAAACTTTACTTTAATTAGTGAGGGGTTACTTTTAAATGAGAAATATTATGCGGAGGCTATCGCTTTAAAGGTAAAGTTGCATTCTATTATTAATAGTTCTTATCATAAGTTTTTTGATTATGGTAGATTTGTTAGTTTGACTGAATTTATTACTGATATTGTGGTAAATAATGAAAATAAGAGATGTCAAATAATTAATTTTGTCTTAGAAGATGTGGATGATAGGTTTGCTAAAGCTTTAACTAAGGTTTATTCAAGATTATTTTTTAAGTTTGCTAGAAGTTTGCCTCAGCGAGGGACATTTCCTATGCATATTTTATTGGAAGAAGCCCACAGATATGTGCAAAACGATGCGGATACTAGGACTTTAGGTTATAATATTTTTGAGAGAATTGCTAAGGAAGGTAGAAAATATGGAGTAATTTTAGATTTGGTTACTCAAAGGCCTACAGAATTATCTGAGGCAGTAATTTCTCAGTGTAGTAACTTTTTGATTTTTAAGATTAATCACCCAACAGATTTAGATTATATTGGTAAAATGGTTCCTAATATTACGGAGGATATAATTGAAAAGCAAAAAAGCCTGCAGTCTGGAATATGCGTGGCGTTTGGTAAGATGATGAAGTTACCTATGATAGTTAAGATGGAACTTCCTAATCCTCCTCCTAGCTCTGCAAATGCTGATGTGTATGATAAATGGATGTTTAATTTAAAAGGTGGAAAATGAACTGAATCCCAAGAGTTGGACAGTTTATAAATAGTTTCTAATTAGAGGATTGTAACCTGTAATTCGCGGGGGATAGTCCTTTTTATTTTACTTTAATTCTATCATAATTATAATAACAAATATTATAGTCATCAATTGCTTTTATCAAATCATCTAATGTTTTATAATTATCTTCTCAGTCATAAAACATTTCTGTTTTAAGTAGTCCAAAGAGATTTTCCCTCATTCCATTAATTAAATTATCAGCAATTTTGCCAACAGTGCCTTTATATGATGAATATTTTCTTTTATTTTCTTCTTCTTTTGTTTCATCTTCTTTTTTTCTTTCTTGATAAATATTATTTTTGTCTTCATAACTTAATTTACTTATATAAAAACTTCTTTTCTATGTCCAAGAAACGGGGTTCATATCAAAAATAGTTTATCTTTTTTTTATAAATTGAGTAAAAATAAAGTTATCCACAGTAAAATGTGGAATAAATTTGTAAATTGTTGTCGATTTGTGTAAAATTTTGACACTTTTTGGGTACTACACACAAGAAAAAAGCAAAGTTATCCACAAAATGAATGAGTTTTCCACAGGTGGTGATGGGTGTTGATAAAAAATATACACATAAAATTTTTTTTGTGTTTTTGTGGAAAAAAGAAGAAAGCATTATAAAATATATAAAAAATAAGTGAATTTTCTTGTGGAAAAACTGGTGATTACTAGTATTTTTAAAAAAATTCTTTTCATTTTCCACATTATAGTGTAAAATAAAGGTAGAAATCCCCAAATAAGGAGTAATAGTTATGGATACATTAGTAATTTGGAATAGTTTTTTAGAAAAAATTAAGGAACAGGTTTCTTCTTTATCTTATGAAACTTGGTTCAAGGATACGAAGTTAGTTAGTTTAGATAACAATACTGCGACAGTTATTGTCCCTATGAACTTGCATAAGAAGCATTTAAAAGAAAATTATATTTCTTTAATGGAAGATATTTTTAATAGTATTACGGGGACTAATTTTACTTTTTCTTTTTTGTTAGAAGACGAGTATGAGACAGAAACTGTAGTTGAGGATGTTGATGTTGGAGTACCTAAGTATCATAGAGAGGATGCTAATTTAAAGCCTAATTATACTTTTGAATCATTTATTATTGGTGAAAGTAATAAATTTGCATATACGGCAGCATTGTCAGTAGCAGAAAAGCCTGGTAAAGCTTATAATCCTTTGTTTTTGTATGGTAAAAGTGGCCTTGGTAAAACACATTTGATGCACGCAATAGGGAATTACATTATAAATAATACTAATTTAAAGGTTTTATATGTTACTAGTGATGATTTTGTTAATGACTTTATTAGAGTAGTGCGCAACAAGGATAAGGAAAATTTTGAGTTAATTAATACTTTTAAAGCAAAATATAGAAATGTTGATGTTTTAATGATTGATGATATCCAGTTTTTAGAAAATGCTGCGGCTACACAACAAGAGTTTTTCCACACATTCAATGAATTATATAATTCTAATAGACAAATAATTATTTCTTCCGATAGGTCGGTTAATGATTTAAAATTACTTGAAGATAGACTTAGAACACGTTTTGCTTGTGGACTTACCGCTAATATTTTTCCACCTGATTTGGAATTAAGTAAGAATATTATAAAGAAAAAGATAATGTATCAAGAATCCGCTAAAGACATACCAGAAGATGTAATTGATTATATTGCTAATAGTTTTAGCACTGATGTTAGGTCTTTAGAAGGGGCTATTACTAGGGTATTTGCTTATTCTTTAATGATGGGGCATGGAGAAATTACTTTAGATGTTGCAGTTGATGCTTTAAAAGATCAAATGATTAAATCTTGTAATTTTAAGAATGATATACACCGTATTCAAATGGTGGTAAGTGATTATTTCCACATAAAAGTGGAAGATTTAAAAGGAAAGAAAAGGTCTAAGTCGATTGCTTTTCCTAGACAGATAGCAATTTACCTGTGTAGAACTTTAACTAATGAATCTTTTCCTAGAATAGGTGGTTACTTCGGTGGAAGAGATCATTCAACGATAATGCATTCTTATGATAAAATAAGTGTTGATATTAAAAAGAATGAGCAAGTTAAGGAAATAATAAAAGATATTAAAAAAACTTTATCTAATTAAATTGTGTAAAGTTATTTGACATTATGCACAGGAAAAAGTGTTAAAAATCCTTATAAATTAAGAGATAGCAAAGTTATCCACAGTTATCCACAATATAATCATTAATAATAAATAAAAAAAATAAAGAAAGAAGGTATATTATGAAATTTATTATAAAAAAAGAATATTTAATTGAAGGGTTAAATAATGTTTCAAAAGCAATTTCTTCAAAAAATTTAATTCCTATATTAGCTGGGATTAAGTTTGAATTAAAAAAAGATGGCCTTTATTTAAGCGCTAGTGATACTGATATTTCAATACAGTCATTTATAAGTAATGAAAAAATTAGCGAAGTAATTGAGTTAGGTAGTATCGTTATATATGGGAAGTATATTGTGGAAATAATTAGAAAGTTACCTAATGTGGATATCTCTATTGAAGTTTTAGATGGTTTTAAGATGTTGATTAATACAGATAATTCTTCATTTAATTTAAATGGAATAAATCCTAATGAATTTCCTAATTTATATTTAGAAGAAACAAAGGAACCAATTATTTTGAAAAATAGCGAGTTAAAGGCTTTAATTAGTAAAGTAGCATTTGCTACTTCACCTAGTGAGAGTAGACCAATTCTAACTGGAATAAATTTTATTATAAATGGTGATAATTTAGAAGTTCTTGCTACTGATTCGTATCGTTTGGCTAAATATAGTATAAACATTGATAAATTTAACAGTAATTCAGTTAATTTAGTAATACCATGTAGAAATTTATTAGAATTGATTAAAATTATTGATGATAATGGAGAAATTGAGATGCATTTATTTAACAATAAGGTGTTATTTAAATATAAAAATATTTTATTTCAGTCAAGATTATTAAGCGGAACTTATCCTACTAATTCTAGTGTCATTCCTTCTAATTTTGAAATACAAATAGATGTTGATGTTAATGTACTATATGAGATGATAGATCGTGCAAGTTTGTTAACTAGTGATAAGGATAAGAATACAATTAAGTTAATGCTTAATAAAAACGAATTAGTCATTTTATCAAATAGTCCTGAAATAGGAAAGGTTGAAGAAAAACTTAGTTTGATAACAGACAAGGAAATTGATATATCATTTAGTTCTAAATATATGATGGAGGCTTTGAGAAGTTTTGAAGCTGAAATGGTTACTATTTGTATGAATAATGATATTTCTCCAATTGTTATTAAATCAACAGATGAGAATAATTTAGTTCAATTATTATTGCCAATTAAGACATATTAGTTGAGTTTAGGCCAAAAAAGTAAATTTTTTTGGTTTTTTTCGACATAATTCGACAAATTTCGACAATATTTTTGTGTTAGAGTACAAGCCATATATATTTTTATATATATGTTTGGAGGTGATATAATGGATTATTTTATTACGAAGGATACATTACTTATTATGCCAATTACAAAGACACAGACTAAGATATTAGAAAATGAAAATGTTATGTTGGTTGATTCTAAGACATTTAAGATAGTAAATGATAATTGTAAGTTATATGGAAGTACTTATTTGAATAGAGTAGAATTTAGTAAAACAATACTTAATTGTAGATGCAAAATGCCTATAATTTTAGATAATGAAGGAAATATAATACTTTTTCCTACAACTTCTAAGCGTCAAGATCATTGTACATGGTTAAATTATAATAATATTAAGTCTTATAAAAAACAAGGTTCTAGTGATGTGGTAATTACATTTTTAAGTGGTATTAAGATTGCTATTAATATGTCATATTATACATTTGAACGCCAAATAAATAAATGTCATAGATTAAAATTAGACTATTTAGAAAAAAAAGTATTAAATGTATATAAAAATGCTAGATAAAACTGGCATTTTTTTTTCATATGTGATATAATTTGAGTGGGTATGATTAGGGATACTAAGTAATGAGAAAAGGTGAAAAAATGAGCATAAAATATAATTTAAAATGTACATAAAGAAATTAATACTTAAAAATTACCGCAACTACGATAATTTAGAGTTAAAATTTAATCAAAATTTAAATATAATTATAGGAAATAATGCTCAAGGTAAAACAAATATACTTGAATCCATTTATTTACTTGGTATCACAAGATCGTTTTTAACCACTAATGATAAGAATTTAATTAAAATGGGATGTAATAATTGTAAAGTAAAGGCATCTGTTTTAGTTATGAATCGTTCAAAGAATTTAGAAGTTATTATCAGTGAAATAGGTAAAAAAGTTAAAATTGATAATAAGGAGGTTTCTAAGTTTAGTGATTATGTAGCTAAATTTAATATAGTAATATTTGGTCCACATGATTTAAAATTAATAAAGGATATTCCTAATGTTAGAAGGCATTTTTTAGATGTTGAATTAAGTCAATTAGATACGATGTATTTAAGGAAAATAAAGGAATTTAATATTGTTTTAAAGAATAGAAATGAATATTTAAAGTATGTTAAATTGGGTGGTAAATGCAATTTAAATTATTTAGATATTATTAATGAAAAATATGCTTCTTTGTGTGTTTATATTTATTTTAAAAGAAAAGAATTTATTGATAAAATTAATAAATATATTGCAGATATTTATGAGAAAACTGGAAATTATAAAGGTCTTAATTTAAGATATAGTTCTAATGTTTTTTTAGAGTATGATAATGAAGATGATTTAAAAGCAAAGTTTTTAAAAAAAATTAATGATAATATTAATAAAGAAATTAATTATGGAAGTAGCATATTGGGAGTAAGGCGTGATGATTTTTCTTTTTATTTAGGTGATAAAAATTTGATTAATTATGGATCTCAAGGTCAGCAAAAATTGGCTATTTTGTCTTTAAAATTAGCGGAAATAGGCATATTCAAAGAGGTTAAGGGAGAAAATCCAATATTATTACTTGACGATTTATTTGGTGAGTTAGATATTAAGAAAAGGAATAGTGTTATTAGGTATATCAGTAATGATATTCAAACGATAATAACCACGACTGATGTGAATAGAATAGATAAAAAATTAGTAAGTAATTCTAAAATTTTTAAAATTTCAAACGGAAAAGTAGAGGAGGAAAAGAAATGAATGAACATGTTAGTCAGCATTATGATGCATCTGATATTCAAGTATTAGAAGGATTAGAGGCAGTTAGAAAAAGGCCTGGTATGTATATTGGAACTACTAGTTCAAGAGGGTTACATCATTTAGTATGGGAGATTGTGGACAATGCTATAGATGAGGCTTTAGCGGGTTACTGTGATGATATTGAAATTATTATAAATAAAGATAATTCAGTTACTGTAAAAGATGATGGACGTGGTATTCCTACTGGTATACATCCTAAAACAGGGATTTCTACTGTTGAGACGGTTTATACTGTACTGCACGCAGGTGGTAAATTTGGTGGAGGAGGATATAAAGTATCTGGTGGATTACATGGTGTAGGTGCTTCTGTAGTAAATGCACTTAGTTCTTGGGTTGAAGTTACGGTATATCAAAATGGTAAAGTTAATTATATTAAATTTGAAAATGGTGGACATACAGTGGCTCCTATGAAGGTAATTAGTGATTGTAGTATTGATAGAACTGGAACAACTGTTACTTTTAAGCCGGATCCTGAAATATTTAAGGAAACTACAGTGTTTGATTATGATATATTAAGACAAAGGGTTCGTGAGTTAGCTTTTTTAAACAAAGGACTTAGAATTATATTATGTGATGATAGATATGGTAAAAAGGAAGAATTTTTGTATAATGGTGGAATAAGAGAATATGTAGAACTATTAAATAAAGCAAAAACGCCAATACATCAAGAAATTATATATAGTGAAGGTTGTGAAAATGATGTAACTATTGAAGTTGCTCTTCAATATAATGAAGGATATAATACCTCAATTTATTCATTTGTTAATAATATAAATACACCAGAAGGTGGTACACATGAAGATGGTGTTAAGATGGCTCTTACTAGAATTATTAATAATTATGCTAAGAGTGTAAAAATGCTTAAGGATAATGATGATGGTTTAATGGGTGAAGATGTAAGAGAAGGTCTTACTATGATTATATCTGCGAAAGTTCCTGAACCACAATTTGAAGGACAAACGAAAACTAAATTAGGTAATAGTGAAGTTAGAAAGATAGCAAACAATGTATTTTCTAAAGGTTTTGAAAGATTTTTGTTAGAAAATCCAGATTCTGCTAAGATAATAATTGAAAAAGCTATGACTGCTGCTAGAGCTAGGGTGGCTGCTAAAAAGGCAAGAGAATTAACTAGAAGAAAAAGTGATTTAGATGTTGTTAATTTTGGTGGAAAACTAGTAGACTGTAAGGATAAAGATCCTGCTGTATCAGAGATATTTTTAGTCGAAGGTGATTCTGCAGGTGGTTCTGCTATAAAAGGTAGAGATTCTATGACTCAAGCTATTTTACCTTTACGTGGTAAGATACTTAATGTTGAAAAAGCTAGATTAGATAGAGCTTTAAGCAATGAAGAAATTAGGACTATAATTACTGCTTTTGGTACAGGGATAGGTTCTGAGTTTAATTTAAGTAAATTAAGATACCATAAGATTATTATTATGACCGATGCTGATGTTGATGGTTCTCATATAAGAGTATTGTTACTAACTTTGTTTTATCGTTTTTTTAAGCCTATTGTAGAAGCAGGTCATGTATATGCGGCACAGCCTCCATTGTTTTGTATTAAACATGGTAAAACAATTAAATATGTATTAAATGAAGAAGAAAAAAATAATTATTTGCAAACTTTACCTCAAAATGTGAAGCCTGAGATTACAAGAATGAAAGGTTTGGGGGAAATGGATCCAGAAGAGTTAAATGATACTACAATGGATATAAATAAGAGAGTATTAAGAAAAATAACGATTGAAGATGCTATTTTAGCTGATGAGATGTTTACTAAATTAATGGGTGAAGAAGTAGAACCTAGAAGGAAATTTATTGAAGAAAATGCTGATTATTCAATAAATGTAGATGCATAGTGAGGTGAGAATAATGGATCATAGTAGAGATAGACTAGAAGAAAATAATATAGTTAATGAAATTAGTACATCTTTTATGGAATATTCTCTTAGTGTTATAAAAGCGCGTGCTTTGCCTGATTTAAGAGATGGGTTAAAGCCTGTGCATAGAAGAATATTATATTCGATGTATGAATCTGGTTATACTCCAGATAAAATGCATAAAAAAAGTGCTAGAATAGTTGGGGATGTTATTGGTAAGTATCATCCTCATGGTGATTCGTCTATATATGAAGCAATGGTTAGAATGGCACAAGATTTTAGCTATCGTTATATTTTAGTAGATGGTCATGGTAATTTTGGTAATATTGAAGGGTATGGAGCCGCTGCAATGCGTTATACTGAATCAAGATTGTCTAAAATTTCGTTAGAATTACTTAAAGATATTAATAAAAATACAGTAGATTTTGTGGATAACTTTGATGGTTTAGAAAAAGAACCATTGGTTTTGCCTTCAAGGTTTCCTAATATATTAGTTAATGGTACGATGGGTATTGCTGTTGGTATGGCAACAAATATTCCACCTCATAATTTAGGTGAAGTAATAGATGGATGTGTTGCATATATTGATAATCAAGATATTGATACAACGGGATTAATGAATTATATTAAAGGCCCTGATTTCCCTACAGGTGGAATTATATTAGGTAATAAAGGTATTAGGCAAGCTTATGAAACTGGTCGTGGTACTATTATTATTAGAAGTAAAGCTAATATTGAGGAAAAGAATGGTAGGCACTATATTGTAATTGATGAAGTTCCTTATGGTGTAAATACTGCTGAATTGAAGAATAAGGTAGCAGATTTGGTTCATACTAAGGTAATTGAAGGTATTTCTGATTATCATACTGATTTAAAAGATGGTATTAAAATTACTATTACTTTGAAGAAAGATGCTAATCCTCAAGTAGTGTTAAATAAATTGTACAAGCATACACAATTTCAAGTTAATTATGGAATAATTTTTCTAATGTTGGATGGAATTGTTCCTAAAACGTTAGGTTTAAAGGATATAATTTCTAAGTATATTGATTATCAAAGAGAAATCATTGTTAGAAGAACAAAATTTGACTTAGATAAGGCAGAGAAAAGAGTTCATATATTAGAAGGTTTAAAGATTGCTCTTGATAATATAGATGAAGTTATAAAAATAATTAAATCTTCTAAGAGTGATGAAGAGGCTAAAAATCAATTATCTTCTAAGTTTGGTCTTGATAATATTCAATCTGAAGCTATTTTAGAAATGAAATTACGTAGGTTAACAGGATTAGAAAGAGATAAAATAGAAAAAGAATTAGATGAATTACTTAAATTAATAGAAGAGTTGAGAGCGATTTTAGCAAGTAATGAAAGGATTTTGAAAATAATTAAGGATGAGTTATTACAAATTAAACAAAAGTTTGCTGATGAGAGAAGAACAAAAATTGATATGACCTCAATTGATTATATTGATGATGAGTCTTTGATACCTGAAGAGAATATTGTTGTTACTTTAACTGGTAAGGGTTATATTAAGAGATTACCTGTGGATACTTATAAAACACAAAATCGTGGTGGTGTAGGTATTAGGGGTATGGGTACGAATGATGAGGATTATGTAGAAAACATGATTGAATCTAGTTCTCATGATTATATATTATTCTTTACTAATAAAGGTAAGGTTTATCGTATTAAGGGTTACGAGATACCAGAGTATGGTAGGCAGTCAAAGGGATTACCAATTATTAATTTGTTAAATTTAGAGAAAAACGAGAAAGTTGCTGCTTTAATTAGGGTTGCTAATGATGAGGTAAGTAATAATTTAGTTTTTGCTACAAAGAGTGGTTTAATTAAGAGGACTGCAATTAGTGAATTTAATAATATTAGAAATAATGGTAAGAAATTTATTACTTTACGTGATGATGATGAGTTAATATCTGTGGAAAAGACTACTGGTGATAACGATATATTAATGGCATCTTCTAATGGTAGAATGGTTCGTTTTAACGAGAATTCTATTAGGGTTATGGGTCGTGGAGCAGCAGGAGTAAGAGGTATTAATCTAGAAGGTGGATATTTGGTTGGTATGTCTAAGGCTGTGGATAATCAACAAGTATTGGTTGTTACTGAAAATGGTTATGGTAAAAAAACTGATATTAGTGAGTATCGTATTACTAATCGCGGTGGTAAAGGTGTTAAGACTTTAAATATTACTGATAAGAATGGCTCAATTGTAGCATTTAAAACAGTAAATAGTAATAGTGATTTAATGATTATTACTAATGATGGTATTGTGATTAGGTTAGATATAGATAAGATTTCTACTATGAGTCGTGTAACTCAGGGTGTAAAGCTTATAAATATTAGAGAAAATCAATGTGTATCTTCAATAGCTGTTGTTGATAAAATAATTGAGGATTATTCTAATGTTAATAATGAAGTTACAAATAATGAGTAACTTCTTTTTTTTTTGAAGAAATGTTTGTATTTTTTATAAAATGTACTTTATTTGTTACAAAAATTGTGGATAACTCATATTCCAAATACTAATTAAACATATTATTTACTTATATTAATGTGAATAAGAATAATTTTGTTATAAAATGAATGATTATATACTGTTAATATCAATGTTAATGTTTCACGTGAAACATAGGTGATAATTTAATACTAAATATAATGTTAATATCAAAATTGATGTTCCACGTGAAACATAGGTGATAACTAAATACTAAATATAGTATTAATATCAAAATTGATGTTTCACGTGAAACATGGGAGATAACTTAATACTAAATATAATGTTAATATCAAGATTGATGTTTCACGTGAAACATAGGTGATATTTTAATACTAAATATACCGTTAGTGTCAATGTTAATGTTCCACGTAAAACATGTGTGATAACTTAATACTAAATATAGTGTTAGTGTCAAGGTTAATGTTTCACGTGAAACATGTGTGATAATTTAATACTAAATATAGTGTTAATACCAAGGTTAATGTTCCACGTGAAACATGGGAGATAACTTAATGCTAAATGTACCGTTAGTATCAATGTTAATGTTCCACGTGGAACATAGGTGATATTTTAAATTAATTATGTAGACATAGAATAATTTAATATGGGTATTAATATTTTAGTGTGGATAAATTTTTATTTTTTTTTATATAAATGGCTTGATTTATTTTTATAATTAATGTATATTATTTATTGATGCAACAATAATGTTGGAAATGAGTCAGGATCGGGAGATAGCAGCTATAACAACCTCTTATTGTGTGCATCTTTTTTATGGTAATGTGAATAAGTATTTTAATGCATTAAACAATCAAATGTTCTATAAGAAAAACATTTGACATATGATACATTTTTTGTTATACTATAGAGTTATATAGAATTGTAGTGGGTGGTAAGTTGTGGATAAATATTATATGAACTTAGCTATTAAGATGGCAAAGTTTGCTTATACGAGAAATGAAGTTCCTGTTGGTGCGATTGTTGTTAACTGTGATAATGATATGGTTACAAAGGGATATAATCAAAAAAATTCTTCTAAATTAATTACTAAGCATGCTGAGATAATAGCAATTGAGCGAATGTGTAAGGAAATTGGTGATTGGCGTTTAAGCAATTGTGTTTTATATGTAACATTAGAGCCTTGTTTGATGTGTATTGGTGCAATAATTGAATCTCGTATTAAAAAAGTAGTTATAGGATGTAATAATAGTCATAATCAAGATTTAATTGGCATATTGAGAAAAAATAATATTGAAGTTGTGGAAAATGTTTTGAGTAATGATTGTTCTATGATTTTAAAAGATTTTTTTAAAGCAAAAAGAAAATAATCTTTATTTTTGTGTTATAATTAATTTGAATGGAGGTTTGATAGTTTGAAATATTTGGCTTTATATCGTAAATATAGACCTTCTAGGTTTGAGGAAATATCTGGACAAGAAGGTGTAGTTGGTGTTTTAAAGAATGCTATTAAAACTGGACGTATTTCTCATGCTTATTTGTTTTGTGGTCCACGTGGAACAGGTAAAACTACTACGGCAAAGTTACTTGCTAAGATGGTTAATTGTACTAATCCAATTGATGGAGAGCCTTGTGGAAAATGCGAAAGTTGCTTGAGTATATTTAATAATACTAATGATGATATTATTGAAATTGATGCTGCTTCTAATAATGGCGTAGATGAAATTAGAGAGTTAAGAGATAAAATTAATTTAGTTCCAGCTAACTCGAAATATAAGGTTTATATTATTGATGAAGTGCATATGCTTTCTGTTGGAGCCTTTAATGCTTTGCTTAAAACCTTGGAAGAACCACCTAGTCATGTAATATTTGTTCTTGCTACTACTGAGACTTATAAGGTTCCACTTACAATTTCTTCTAGATGTCAAAAATTTAGATTTGATAAAATTACTGTGGATAACATAGTAAAAAGACTTGAAGAAATTTGTAATATTGAAAAAATAGTTGTTTCTAGTGATGTTTTGAATGAAATAGCGCGTTTAGCAGATGGCGGGATGAGAGATGCTATTAATTTATTGGATCAGCTTGTTAGTTATAAAGGTAATGATATAACTATAAATGATGTTTATGATATCAGTGGTGTCGTTTCTTATGAAATAATCTATGAATTATTATTAAGTAGTTATAATAGAGATGTGACATCAATAGTTAAAATATTAGATAATATTAACCAAAGTGGGAAAAATATTTCTAAGTTTATTGAGGAGGTTATATTATTTTTAAAAGATGTACTTGTTTATAAGAATACAACAGATTATTCTTTAATTTTAGAAAAACTTGATAAAGTTAAAGACATTAGTAACTTATATGATAATAAGTTGATTTATAGTTATGTTAATGAATTAAATAATGTACTTAATAATATTAAAAACTCTAGTTATCCTTTGCTTCTTTTAGAAGTTGCTTTGATAAGATTAGTTGATTTAGAAAAAAATAAGGAATCTGATTTAGAAAATTTAGAAAAAACTAATGTCAAGGAAAGTAAAAAAAATGTAAAAACAGAGAAAAATACTAGTAATGAGTTATTAAAAAATGATATAATAAAGGGAGATAGTTCTTCTAAATTATCTAGTGAAGACTTGGAGTATATTGAGTATTTAAAGGAGGTTAGGGTAAATAATGCTTTTGTAAGTGCAAATAAGAGTTTGCTTAACAAATTTAAAGAAAAATGGGCTTTTGTGTTTGAGTATTTGACAAATGACAAATATGAGAATATTGTGGGATTACTTAAGGATGTTAATATAGTTGTGGCAGGAAGGGAAAATTTAATATTTCAGTCGAAATTTTCTTCAATAGCGACATCTTTGAATAATCAAAGTGAATTATTAAGTGAATTATTAAATGAAATATATGGTGTTAATTATAAAGTTATTGTACTTAGCAATGATGAATGGGATTATGAGAAAAAGAAATATATTGATAATTTGAATAATAAATATGTATATAAAATGAAGGAGGAAAAAAATAAGGCACAGAATAATGTTAAAAATGAAGAAAGTAGTAGTTTAGGTGTAAATGATTTAGTTAATATATTAGGGGCAGAGGTTATTGAATATAAGTAATTGAAGAAAGGAAGATGTTATTATGAATATGCAAGCAATTATGAGACAAGCTCAACAAATGCAAAGTGATATTATGAAAATACAAAAGGAGTTAGAAAAAACAGAATATGAAGGAAATTCTTCATTAGTTACTATTGTTTTGAATGGAAAAAAGGAAATGTTAAAGTTAACTATTAAAGATAAAGAGAATTTAAATAGTGATGACATGGATATATTAGAGGATATGATAGTTGTGGCATTTAATGAGGCTATGAAAAAAGTGGATGCTGACAAGGAAAAAAAGTTAAATAAATATCAAGGGTTAGCAGGTATGATGTAAAATGTATCCTAAAGATATTAAAAATTTAATGGAATGTTTTAAGTTATTACCTGGTATTGGTGAGAAAACAGCAGAAAGATTAAGTTTTTCTTTACTTAATTTTGATAAGGATAAATTAACTGAGTTTGCTGATTCAATTATTGGTATTAGAGATAATATTAAAAATTGTATGATATGTAACAATATAACTGATAAGGATATATGTTATATATGTGAAAATGAAAATCGTAAAAATGGTACAATTTTTGTTGTAGAAAATGCTAAAGATGTTATTTTGTTTGAAAAATTGGGTATTTATAAAGGCGAATATCATGTATTGGGTGGTTTAATATCACCACTTGATGGAATAAATCCTGAGGATATTAGTGTAGATAATTTAATTGAGAGGATTAAGAATGGAAAATATACTGAAATTATTGTGGCTTTGAAACCAAGTGTTGAAGGTGAAACAACAGTGCAATATATAAAGAAAATGCTTGAAGGATATGACATTAAAGTGAGTAAAATTGCTAGTGGAGTACCTATTGGTGCCGAGATAGAGTATATTGATCCTATGACTTTAGAGATGGCTTTGGAAGAAAGAAAATATTTATCATAATGGTAAAAATGTAACATAGTATTTATTAGGTGAATTATTATGTTAAAAAAAATATTTAGATTAGTTAAAAAAATTGTTGTTGCAGGTTTGGCAATATATGCTTATAATGTATTAGCAACTCCCATAAATGCGACAATTCCCATTAATTTTATAACACTTTTATCCGTGGCAATATTAGGCATGCCATGTTTAGCTGGTTTAATAATTTTAATGCTTATTTTTTATTAGTGGTGGTGATTTTATGTTGGATGATTACAAGGATGGACAAGTTATATTTTATAATGTACTTAGTATGGCAATAAAAAATAATAAAATATCACATGCTTATTTGTTTGAAAATAAAGGAAATGATAAATATGTAGAAATGATTTTGTCATTTGTTAAGGCCATTTTATGTCCACATAATTATTTTAATAATAAAAAATGCGGTGAATGCAAGCAATGTTTGAGAATTGAAGCTGGTAATTATCCTGAAATTAAAATTATTGAACCAGATGGTATGTGGATAAAAAAAGAACAATTAATGGAGTTACAGGAAGAATTTAATAAAACAGCAATAGAAGGTAGTAAAAGAATATATATAATTTTGGAATGTGAAAAATTAAATAAGCAAGCGGCTAATTCAATTTTAAAGTTTTTAGAGGAACCTAATGATGATATTATTGCTTTATTGGTTACAAATAATAAAGATTTAGTTTTAGATACAATTAAATCTAGGTGTCAAGATATATTAATTTTAGCCAATAATGAGCTGAAATTTGACTCATTAATGATTAATGATGTTTTAAGTTTTGTTAGAGTATTAGAAAATAAGAAAAGAGATACCATTATATATACTAAGCCTTTATGGCTTACTAAATTTAAGGATAGAAATAGTTTTATAAAGGCAATTGATATTATGATATATTTTTATAATGATGTTTTACTTTTTAATTTAGGTCGTGATTTAAAATATTTTAATGATTATTATGATGATGTTGCTAATATTAATGGTTCTGTTGATGAAATTATAAAAAAAATAGAAATTTTGATAGAAAATGAGTATTTAATTAGGTACAATTTAAATTTAAATTTACTTATTAATAAAATAATTATAGAATTTGGAGGTTAATATATGGGTGTTGTAGGAGTTACTTTAAGTGATAATGGGAAAATTTATTATTTTTATGATAATAACTTACGATTGAAAAAGAATCTTACAGTAATTGTAGAAACAGAAAAAGGTTTACAGTTTGGTAAAGTCGTTTGTTTTGTTGATCCTGAAAAGGTTGATAATAGAATTAAATATAAAAAAATAATTAGGATATCAACAAAAGCTGATTATTTGCAACATTTAAATAATTTGAAGGATGCAGGTCGTGCTGTTCAAAGATGTAATTATTTTGTTAATAAGAATAATCTTAATATGAATATTATGGATGCTTTTTATACTTTTGATAGGAGTCAGTTAATATTTCGTTTTATTGCTGATGATAGGGTTGATTTTAGACAACTTGCAAAAGATTTAGGCTCTGCTTTTAAGACAAGGATAGAACTTAGACAAATTGGAATTCGTGATAAGGCAAGGGAAATTGGAGGAATTGGTCCTTGTGGTAGAAAATTATGTTGTACAACATTTTTAACTGATTTTGATTCTGTGTCAATTAATATGGCAAAGAATCAGTCTTTGGCACTTAATCCCTCCAAGATAAATGGTAGTTGTGGTAGGCTTTTATGTTGTTTAAAGTATGAAGATGATAATTATTTGGATTATAAAAAGGGATTACCTGATGTTGGTAGTACTGTAACAACAGAAGCAGGGAAAGGAAAAGTAGTATCAGTGAATTTGTTTAAAAGAAAATATAATGTTTTTATAGAAGGTAATGGTATTGTTACTGTTGAAGTGGAGTAGTATGGAAGTTAAACATCGATTATTAAATTTTAGTAATAAAGTAATTTATCAAAACGACGATTGGTTTTTGTTTTCTTTAGATTCTTTATTACTTGCTAATTTTGTTACATTGAGAAAAAGTGATAAGAAAATACTTGATTTATGTACTGGTAATGCTCCAGTAGCAATGTTTCTCGCAATGAAGAGCAAAGCCTCGATTGTGGGTGTTGAGTTGCAAAAAGAGATATATGATTTAGGTAAGAAATCTGTTATAGAAAATGGTATGGACAAGCAGATTACACTTATTAATGATGATATTAGAAATATTAGTAAGTACTATGAAACAGACAGTTTTGATGTGATAACTTGTAATCCACCTTATTTTAAGTTTAATGATACAAAAATGGTAAATGAAAATAAAATTAAGTCAATTGCTAGGCATGAGATTATGTGCGATTTGGATAACATTTTAGAGATAAGTAAAAAAATGCTTAGAACAGGTGGTGTAGTTGTGTTAGTTTACCCAGTTTCTAGATTAATTGAAATTATATATAAAATGAAAGAAAATAATATAGAACCTAAAAAAATCCTAATAATTTATCCTAAAGAAGGAAAAAGTGCTAATTTATTATTAATTGAAGGAGTTAAAAATGGGAAATCTAGTTTAAAAATTATGCCTCCTTTATATATTCATAATGAAGATGGTAGTTATAAAGAGAATATTAGAGAAATGTTTCAGGAGTGATTTTATGTGGCAAAGTAGTTATGATGGGAGTCCAACTTTATATTTAATACCAACGCCAATTGGTAATTTAGAAGATATGACTTTTAGGGCAATTGAGATATTAAAAACTGTTAGTGTTATTTTTTGTGAAGATACGCGTGTTACTTTACAACTTCTTAATCATTTTGAAATAAAAAAGAAGTTAATCACTTTACATGACCACAATGAGGAAAAAGTAAAGGAAATATTGCTTAAATATTTAGAAAATGGTGAGAGTGTTGCAATAGTTACTGATAGGGGTACTCCAATTATTAGTGATCCAGGATATAAAACTGTAGCATATGTGATAGAGAAAGGTTATAATGTTGTGTGTTTACCTGGTGCTTGTGCTTTTGTTCCAGCAATTGTTACGTCTGGATTATCTACTGAGCATTTTGTTTTTTATGGATTTTTAAATAGTAACAGTACTAAGAGAAAAAAGGAATTATTGGAGTTAGAAAGTTTTCCTTATACTGTTATATTTTATGAAGCACCGCACAGAATAAAAAAAACTTTATGTGATATATATGAGATATTTGGTGATAGAGATATTTCTTTATCTAGGGAAATAAGTAAAAGGTATGAAAGTATTTACCATGGAAAGTTGTCTAATTTAATTCGTAGTGGTGTTGAAATTAAAGGGGAAATTGTTTTGGTAGTAGAAGGAAATAGTAATACTTTTATTGATAATGATATGTCTATAATAGAAATGGTAAATATTTATATTAGTAATGGTTATACTGTGATGGATGCAATTAAGAAAGTGGCTAAAGATACAGGTAGGAGAAAAAATGATATATATAAGGAGTATCATGGAGGTGTATTATGAAAATAGTTTTTGGGTTAGGCAATGTAGGAAGAGAGTATGAGAATACAAGACATAATATGGGTTTTATGTTTTTAGATTATTTATATCCTAATATTTCTTATAAAAAAAAGTTTGATGGAATGTATGCTGAAATTATTATAGATAATGAGAAAGTTTTATTGGTAAAACCATGTAAGTATATGAATTTATCAGGAGAGGTAGTTTCTAGTTATATTAATTATTATAAAGTTGATTTGGATGATGTTTTTGTTATTCATGATGATTTAGATATGAATTTAGGAACTTTTAAGTTAACTTATAATCATTCTAGTGGAGGTCATAATGGAATAAAGAATATTTTTAATAATATTAATTCTAATAGTTATTTGAGACTGAAATTGGGTATATCTAAGAACGGTAATGATATTATAGATTATGTGTTGGGTAAGTTTAGTAAGGAAGAATGCAATATAATAAATAATACATTTAGTAAATTGGATGATATTATTAGTGATTTTGTTAATTTAGATAGAGACATGCTTATGAATAAATATAATTCTATGTAAATTTGACAAAGATAAACAAATGCATTATAATGCAAGTGATTTTGTGAGAGGGGAAGTTAGTATGAGTTTAATAGTGAGACCATATATGGATGAGAATGGAGTTTTAAGAATTGCTAGTTTTGAAAGAAATAATTTAAAAATTCCTGTTGAGATATCTAAAAAAAGTTTTAATAGTATGGAGGAAGTTGAAAATATTCTTAAATTAATGAAAAAAGAAACTAAAAAGAATCATAACTATAGTAGTTATAAGATAGAACAAAAAGGTGTTAAAAATTTAGTAATTGAGCCTTCTGTATATGATAAATTAAGAAATGGTTTTGTCCTTGAGAAGTGTTCTATTAAATCGTCAAAACATAGTATAAATGAAGATGCTACAACAATACTAAAAAATGGTAATAATTATTTATTAATGGTATGTGATGGTGTAGGTGGTGTTAAGGGTGGTGAAATCGCATCAAATACGGTTGTTGATAATATGTCTAAATTCTTTTTAACTTATGATTTTTCTAAGATTAATAATACTGGTGATGTTGTTAATGATTTTGCTTATAAAATAAAAGAAATTTCTAATGAATTAGTTAGTGTATTTAAGGATAATCCTTTAACGACTTTGAATATGGCAATTGTTTTGGAAAATGAAACAGAAGTATTTAATGTTGGAGATTCAAGATGTTATGCTATTGGCAATGATAATAATATTAAGTTAGTAACGAGTGATCATTCTTGTGTATGGTATAATTATATTAAGACTAATAAATTAGATGTTGATGATTTGAGGTTTACTCCTGGAAATAATGTTATTACTAGTTCTATTGGAGATTTTACAGGACCTAAAATAGATGTTTATTGGCTTAATAATAATGATTATAAGGCTTTAATATTATGTAGTGATGGGGTTAGTGATGTTTTATCTAGCCGAGAGATTAGAGATACAGTTATTGATAATAAAGATAATATTGCTAATAAAATGGTTGGTTTGGTTAGAAGTAAGACTGGTTATAATTATTTAGATGTACAAAAATGTAGAGAATTATTTGGTAATGTTGATCAAAATTATGTTAAAGATGATGATGCTAGTGTTGTAGTTTTTAAGAAATAGTAAAAAGGTATAGATTTGAGTTAGATACAATTGATTTTGTATCTTTTTGTGGGTGATATAATGAAATTATTTGATAATATATTTGAAATAGATAATGATAATTATTATGGTGTTGTAGGTTTAAACAAAGAAACTAATTATATATATATTTATAATAAGTTTTTAAATGACAATAAGAATGTTTTAGTTCTTACTAGTAGTTTGTACGAAGCATCATATGTTTATCAAGGAATACTTAATTATACTGATAAGGTATTGTTTTTTCCAATGGATGATTTTATTACAAGTGAGGCTGTATCAATTAGTCCTGAATTTAAGATAGAAAGAATTAATACTATTAATAAGTTACTTACTAATGATAAGTATATTGTAGTTACTAATTTAATGGGATTTTTAAGATATTTACCTAATAAGAAGACTTGGTTAAACAGTATTGTTCATTTGAGTGTTAATGATAAAATAGACAGAGATAAATTAATGGAGTCTTTTTATAATTTGGGTTATGAAGTAGATAATTTGGTTAGCAAAACTGGTAGTATAGCTTCAAGAGGCTATATTATTGATATTTTTCCTATTGGAGAAGAAAATCCTATTAGAATAGAATTATGGGGAAATGTTATTGATAGTATTAGATATTTTGATGTTGATACACAGTTATCTACTAAGCATTTAAAAGAAATAACAGTAATGCCTACTAGTGAATTTTTATTAGATAAATATGATGAAAATGTTATTAGAAAACAAAAGTATTTAAAGCATTATGCTAATGATATTGAATCATTAAGTTATTATATGAATGATTATATTTGTTTTTATTATGATTATAGTCAAATAAAAGTTAGTTATGAAAAGATTATGAGTGATATAGTTGATTATAATGCTAGAAATACTAATGAGTTTGAGACTGATTATATGTTTCATTTAGAAGAGATTAATGTTAAAAATGAGATATTTTTAATGAATATAGATAATTTGTCTAATTTAGAATTGAAGAAATATAAGGTAAGTGGCATTGTTAATTATAATGAAGATATTGAAGTTTTGAAAGAAAGTGTTAATAAATATATTATTAGTGGCAAAACTGTTGTTATTGCTGTAACTAATAGAAATATTTTTAATAAGATAAGAGATAATATGGATGCTTTAATTACTAATGAAGATAATATAGTTAGTAATAAAATTAATTTAATTAATAAAAAAATAGGTAATGGTTTTATTATTGGGGATTTAGTAGTAATTAGTGAATTTGATTTATATAAAGTAAAAGAGAATAATTATACTTATAAGAGTAAATATAAACTTGGGACTAAAGTTAAAGATATTAACAATATTCATAATGGTGATTATATTGTTCATGAGATACATGGTATTGGTCAATATGAGGGAATTGTTACTTTAAATAAAAATGGTTATCTTAAAGATTATATAAAACTTCTTTATAATAAGGGAGATGTTTTGTATTTACCTGTTGAGAAAATAGATAGAATTAGTTTGTATTCGGCTAAAGAGGGGCATGTTCCTAAGATTAATACTTTAGGTAGTGGCGATTTTATTAAGAAAAAATTGGCTTTAAAGAAAAAATTTGAAGATATTGCTTCTAAATTATTAAAAATATATGCGATGCGTGAGAGTCAAAATGGATATGCTTTTAGTCATGATGATGAAAATCAATTAATGTTTGAAAGTGAATTTATGTATGAGGAAACTGATGATCAGTTAAGTGCTGTTAAAAAAATTAAAGAAGAAATGGAAAGAAATAAACCAATGGATATGCTTTTATGTGGAGATGTTGGTTATGGTAAAACAGAGGTTGCTTTTAGAGCAATGTTTAAAGCTGTTAATGATGGCAAGCAAGTTGCTTATTTGTGTCCTACAACGATTCTTTCTAGTCAACAATATAATAATGCTCTTATTAGATTTAAAAATTTTCCTGTTAATATTGCTTTAATGAATAGGTTTGTCAGTAAGGGTGAACAAAATATAATAATTCAAAAATTAAAGGAAGGTAAAATTGATATTTTATTCGGTACACATCGTATTTTGTCTAATGATATTGTTTTTAAAGACTTGGGTTTGCTTGTAATAGATGAGGAGCAAAGGTTTGGGGTTAAACATAAGGAAAAGATTAAAGAGTATAAGAGTAATATAGATGTTTTAACATTAAGTGCTACGCCTATACCAAGGACGCTTCAAATGTCGATGGCTGGAATTAGAAGTCTTGCTTTAATTGAAACTCCTCCTGTTGATAGATTACCTATTCAAACTTATGTCTTGCCTTTAAATGATAGTGTGGTTAAGGATGCTATATATAAAGAATTAGCAAGAAAAGGACAATCATTTATTTTGTATAATAAAATAGAAGATATTGAGTTAGAGGTAGAAAAAATTAAGTCTTTGGTACCTGAGGCTAGGGTTAGTTATGCACACGGACAAATGAGTAAGGAAATGTTAGAAGATAGAATGCAAGATTTTATTGATTATAAGAGTGATGTTATGGTATGTACGACAATTATTGAAACGGGTATTGATATACCTAATGTTAATACTTTAATAATAAAGGATGCTGATCATTTTGGTTTATCACAGTTATATCAAATAAGGGGTCGTATTGGAAGAAGTAGTAAAATAGGTTATGCATATTTGATGTATGACAACAGAAAAGAATTAAATGATATAGCGGTGAAAAGGTTACAGGCTATTAAAGAATTTACGGAACTTGGTAGTGGATTTAAGATTGCTATGAGGGATTTATCAATTCGTGGTGTTGGTGATATTCTTGGAAGTGAGCAGTCTGGTTTTGTTGAATCGGTGGGAATTGATTTATATATGAAATTATTAAATGATGAGATTAATAAGTTAAAAGGTATTGAAGTAATTGATGAAGATAATGTTGAGGACTCAAAACCACTTATTGATATTGCTACGCATATTAGTAGTGATTATACAGTAAATGATGATATTAAAATCGAAATTCATAAGAAAATTAATGAAGTTGATAGTTATGCTAAGTTACTTAAATTAAAAGATGAGTTGGATGATAGATTTGGAACTGTTACTAAGGATATGGAAATATATATGTATGAGGAATGGTTTGAGAAATTAGCTAAGAAGCTTTCTATTCAAAAGGTTAATCAAACTAAGAATTATATTGAGTTAATATTACCTAGTGAAATTAGTAGTAAAATTGATGGTGAGAAGTTATTCATGGATGCTTATAAGATAAGCAGAATGTTTAGATTTAATTATAAGAATGGTAATATTAGTATTATTCTTGATACAGTTAAGTTAGAAAATCATTTTTTAGTATATTTAAATAATTTATTAGAAGTAATAATTAAAGATATAGAAAAAAAGTAAGTATTTTTGTTAATACTTGCTTTTTGCTATGCTGATACTTTAAAATGATTTTTATTATAGATTAGTTTTCTTTTTTTGTGTTTTGGTATGTTTTAATAATTGTATTTGTTAAATAATTTAAAAATTTTTTATCGGCAACAATATCACTTATATTGCTTTCATTAAAGGCTACATAATATTTGTTTTGACGCTCTACAATTTTAATATTTTCAATATTTTTATTGTTGTTTAAAGTAATATTACAAATTGCTTTGCAATTTCTATTTTGATTATTGTTTAAAAAGAATTTAATTTTTTCTATTTGTACTTTGTTTAGATTTTCTTTATTTTTGTATCTTTGTTTACAATTTTCTATTATTTCTAAGGCTTCTTCGGTATCATGATAATTTAATACTTCAACGGGAATGTTTTGTAGTGTTTTGTAGTTTGAAAAAAAGTCTTTTATTTCTTCTAGGATAAATTTTGGCATATCATTTAGGGTGTTTATTTCATTATATCTAGGGTCAACATTTACTACGGAAATTATTTTATAATCTTCATGGCCATTGTCAATAACTTCTAGATAGCCAATAACTCTGGCTTCAACAATACATCCAGGGAAAGTTGGAGCAGATGATACTAATAAGATATCTAATGGATCTCCATCTAAGGCTAAGGTATTTTCGATGTATCCATATTCTACAGGATAATTCATGGCAGAGTAGAGTACTCTATCTAATCTAATTTTGCCAGTTGTTTCATCAATTTCAAATTTATTTTTAGTATTAAGTGGTATTTCAATTATTGCATCAACGATATTATTTTTCATATTTCACCTCGATTTATTTTGTATATCAAATATAGCATATTTAAGTTTAAAAGTCAATTTTTAATGGGAGCTTTTTAAGATATTGTAGGGAATAGTTATACTATAATTACCGTAGTAATAAGGAGCTATTTGGTATCTGTCAAAATAAATTATTAGACCTTCTTTTGAAAAAAGAATGTGTTTATAGTTATTTAATCTTGGTTTGGTTCCTTCTTTTAGCATGTTTAGAACTGTTTTATTTTGAAATATCTTTTTTTGAGAAAGATTTTGATATGTATAGTTTGCTATGTTATTTAAAATAATTTGGTTATTATTAATGATATTATCGATGGTAATAAATTTATTTTCTTTATAGTCATAGTTAACGGTCCATATTTCATGTATAGGATGAGCTCCAAGAAAATATGATTCTGTAAAGAAAATGTAAGAAATAATTGTTTTATAAGAATATGATTTATAATTGATTATTAAGTAATATGTTGTTTTTCCTTTGTTTAAGGTAATTTTGGTAAAATCATTGATTTGATTAGTTATAATTTTTTTAATCCTTTTGTTTAGTTTAGTATAGTTGGTAGATGGATAAACTATTTTAATGGTATTTTCTTGATAACTAATGGTATTAATTTCGTTGTTAGTTTTTCTTTGTTTAAGAAAAAAGGTAAATACTGATAACAGCATAGCAAAGATGAGAAAATAAATAATACATTTTTTTGAGTTATTCATGTTATATTATATGTTATTTTCCTTTTTTTATTTTATTTAATAATTAGTTGAAATTTCTTTTATAATCTGTATTAAAAGGAGTGTGTTAATTATGAAGAAATTGCTTAATAACCCCAAAATATTGCTTATAATTTCAATAATATTGCTTGTTGTATCTTTTATTAGTAATTTTAATACTTATAATATAATTGGAAGTTTGCTTGATTTTGCTACTAGTGGTTGTTTATTATTTTTTTTTATATTATAATTTTATTGTTTCAAAAAGGAATATAAATTTAACTGCAATTAATACAATAGTATTTATAAACTTTATAGTCGTATTATTAATAAGATGTGTATATGTTGCAAAATTATTTGTTAGCATTAATGATATTAGTCAAATATTTTAAAAGCGAGGTTGTAAATGACCCCCTAATTAAAGAAAAAGTACTATTGCTAGTACTTTCAAGATTATATATAGCAGCAAACCCACCAACAAAGTAGAAAAGGTTCGCCTGAATATCATATGGCAGGGGATGAGAGAATCGAACTCCCAACAGTGGTTTTGGAGACCATTATTATACCATTTAACTAATCCCCTAAAAATGTTTGTTATATATAATTTATCATATATTTCGTTTTTTTTCAATACAATATAATAAAAAAATAAAAAATTCATATAATTTTCTTGTAAAGTGGAAAAAGGTGATAAAATGATTGTTAAGTATAATCAAAAGGAATTAGAATTGCTGGCTAGGTTAATGAGAGCTGAGGCGGTGGGAGAAGGAAATCTTGGAATGTTAATGGTTGGCAATGTTGTTGTAAATAGGACAATCGCTGATTGTTTGACTTTTAAAGATATTCGCTCTTTAACTGATGCAATTTATCAAAATCCAGGTGGTTTTTCAGGCACTAGTAGTAGTCTCTTTATTGGAAATCCTACAGTTTTGGAAAAAGATTTGGCTCAAAGAGTAATACGTGGTGAATATTATTATCCTGCGACAAATGCTTTATGGTTTTATGCTCCTGCAAAAGGAACAACATGTGGCAGTTCGTGGTGGGAACAAGACTTTGCTGGGAGATATAAAAATCATTGTTTTTACAAACCTGATGCAGGTGTGTGTAAAGAACTTCACTAAATGTGTGAGTTTTTCTTTTTTTGTGGTATACTATTTATGAGGTAGATAATATGTGTGGAATAGTAGGCTTTAGTGATAAAAGCAAAAATAAGGAAAAAATAATCAAAGATATGGCAGATAGAATTATTCATCGTGGTCCTGATAGTGATGGTTATTATGTGGATTCAACTGTGGCTTTAGGTTTTCGTAGGTTGTCAATAATAGACCTTAATACTGGTAGTCAACCAATATATAATGAGAAAAAAGATAAAGTTATTATTTTTAATGGAGAAATTTATAATTATCAAGAGATAAAAAAGGATCTTATGAAAAAAGGTTATAAATTTAAAACTAAGACGGATACAGAAGTAATTTTACATGGTTATGAAGAATACAAAGAAGATATTCTTATGAAATTAAGAGGAATGTTTGCTTTTGCTATTTATGATATAAAAACTGGTGAACTTTTCGGGGCTAGAGATTTTTATGGAATTAAGCCAATGTATTATTATTTCGATAAAGATAATTTTATGTTTGGGTCTGAAATCAAGAGTTTTTTGGCTCATCCTGGATTTAAAAAGGAATTGAATATAGATATGCTTGATTATTATTTGACTTTTCAATATAGTGTATACCCTGAAACATTTTTTAAGAATGTTTATAAGTTATTGCCAGGGCATTATTTTAAGTATAAGGATGGTAAACTTGATATCTCAAAATATTATGAGTTAGAATTTGCCCCTGATGATAGTAAAGATTTAAAATATTATGAGAAAGAGATTAATAAATTACTTGATGATTCAATTAAGGCTCATAAGATAAGTGATGTTGAAGTAGGTAGTTTTTTATCTAGTGGTGTAGATTCTTCTTATATTGTTGCTAAGGCTAATGTTGATAAAACTTTTACTGTTGGTTGGGATAATACTAAGTATAGTGAAATTGATTATGCTAAGGATTTATCTAATAATTTAAAAATAGATAATATTAGTAAAAAGATAAGTAAGGAGGAATATTTTTGTAATTTTCCTAAAATTCAGTATTTTATGGATGAACCTTTAGCAGACCCTGCCGCGGTGGCTTTGTATTTCGTAGCAAATGAAGCAAGTAAATATGTGAAAGTTGCTTTATCGGGTGAAGGTGCTGATGAAATATTTGGTGGATATAATATATATCATGAGCCATATTCTGTAAGTTCTTATTACAAGATACCTTATGTTATTAGGAGGTTTTTAGGTGTTTTGGTTTATCCTTTTAGAAAATATAGAGGGTTTAATTTCATATATAGAAGAAGTCATAAGTTAGAAGATAGATATGTAGGTAATGCTTTTATCTTTGATGAGAGTGAGAAAAAAAAGATTTTAAAAAATAAGAAGAAGGATTTATGTTTTAAAGATGTAACTAAATCTTATTATGAAAAATGTAAGGAATATGATGATGTTACTAAAATGCAGTATATTGATTTTAACACTTGGTTAATTGGCGATATTCTTCTTAAGGCGGATAAGATGTCAATGGCTAATTCTTTGGAGGTGAGGGTACCTTATCTGGATAGAGTTTTAATTGATAGTATGAGGAAAATGCCAACGAAGTATAAGATTAAGGATGGACAAACTAAGTATGCTTTTCGTAACGTTGCTAAGAAGGAATTAGCGGATAAGGTTGCTAATAAGAAAAAATTAGGTTTTCCAGTTCCTATTAGAGTATGGTTAAGGGAAAATGATACATATGAGTTAATTAAGAAGACTTTTGAAAGTGATAACCAATTCTTTAACAAAAAGGAAATAATAAAACTTTTAGATGCACATTACAAAGGAAAAAGGGATAATAGTAGAAAAATATGGACTGTCTATACATTTTTAGTATGGTACCATGAATACTTTTCGTAATATAATAAAGTAGGTGAAGTAGATGTTAGTTTTTTATGTTAGTCTTTTGACTTATAGCTTGTATGTTTTAATAAAATACCGCAATGGACTTTATATGTTGCAGCAAAATTCATATAATGTAAGTAATAGATATATCAAATGGATAGGGAAAAGTATTAAAAAGGTTTTTGTTTCTTTTGATTTTCTGTATGTTTTAGTTATTCCTTTTTACTTTATTTTGGATATTAATTTCTTTTGCTTGATTAATATGATATTTTTTCTAGTACTTTTTTATTTAGAGGGTAGTAAGATAAAAAAAATGCAAGTTAAGAAGCCTTTTGTGGTTACTAGTCGTATTAAGAGATTAATTTTAACAATTTTTGTAATATATTTATTTTTAAGTTTAGTTATATGCTTTAATTATAATCAAAATGATATATTATTTTATTATTTAATCTATTTGTGTTTAAGTTATATGTCTTATTTTGTTGTTTTTATTGCTAATATAATTAATAAACCAATAGAAAAATGTGTTTATTATTATTATAAAAATATGGCTTTAAAGAAGTTAAATGATAAGTCTAATCTTATAAAAATTGGAATAACTGGTAGTTATGGGAAGACAAGTAGTAAGAATATTTTAAATGAGATATTAAATGCTAAGTATAATTCTTTTGCTACGCCTAAAAGTTTTAATACTCCATATGGTCTTATGAATGCTATTAATAATTATTTGGATAAATTTGATAATGTTTTTATCGCGGAGATGGGAGCTTGTAAACTTGGTGATATTAAAGAATTATGTGATTTTATTAAACCTAGTTATGGTATTGTTACAAAGATAGGTGAAGCACATTTGGAAACGTTTAAAACTTTAGAAAATACGACAATGGAAAAAATGAAGTTAATTGAATCTTTGCCTAAAGATGGGATTGGTATTTTAAATGCTGATGATGAGAGACAAGTAAGTTATCATATTAAAAATAATTGTAAGATTATATGGATAGGTATTGACAATAAAGATAAGGCGGATGTTTTTGCTAAAAATATTAAGATAGATAATTTGAAAATGTGTTTTGATGTGGAATTTAAGAATGAGGAGAGTTATCATTTTGAAACTTCTATTCTTGGTAGGGCTAATATTTATAATATTTTGTCTGCTATTGCACTTGGAAAAGCATTAGGCGTGGCTATTTGTGATATGCAGAGAGTGGTTAAGTATTTAAAGCCAACTGAGCATCGTTTGAGTATTAGGAAACTTGGTGATATTACAATAATAGATGATGCGTTTAATTCTAATCCTGATGGTTCTAAAATGGCTTTGGAAGTATTAGATTTAATGAATGGTGTTAAGATAATTGTTACTCCTGGTATGATAGAATTGGGCAGTAAGCAATATGAGTTAAATTATTTGTTTGGAAAATATATAAGCGAAGTGTGTGATTATGTAATTTTGGTAGGTAAGGCGCAAACTAAACCAATATATGTGGGGTTAATCGATAATAATTATTTAAAGAATAAGATATATGTGATTAATGATGTAAAGGAATCGTTTGAGATAATTAATAAGATAGATGGTAAGAATAAGTTTGTTCTTCTTGAAAATGATTTACCTGATATATTTAACGAAAAATAAGAAGTGAGGAGTGATTTTGTGTTAGTAACAGATTCTAGGAAAGTAAAAAAAGGAGATACTTTTTTAGCACTTAGGGGGGTAGAAACTGATGGGCACGATTATATTGTAAGTGCGATTGAGAATGGAGCATCTAAGGTCATATGTGAACATGGTAGTTATGATGTAGAAACAGTTGTTGTAGAGGATACGAGGAAGTATTTAGCAGATTATTTGCATAATATGTATGATAATGAGCTCGCAGATATTAAGTTTGTTGGAATAACTGGGACAAACGGTAAGACTACGACTGCTTATTTAGTTTATCAAATGTTAAATAAATTGAGTTGTCCTACTGCTTATATTGGTACAATTGGTTTTTATATGGTAAATAGTTACAAAGAAACACAAAATACAACACCAGATTTGATGGAATTATATGAGATGTTCGATTTGTGTATTAAGAATAAAATAGAGGTAATTGTTATGGAAGTATCTAGTCATGCTTTAGAAATTGGACGTTTAATGGGGATTGATTTTGATATTGTAGCTTTTACTAATTTAACTCAAGATCATTTGGATGTTCATGGTACTTTTGAGAATTATATGAAGGCAAAGCAAAAGTTATTTTATAAAGTTAAAAAAGGTGGTAAGGCTATTGTTAACATTGATGATGAATATGCAAGTAATTTTCTTATTGAAGGAAATAATAATATAACATATGGTTTTAATAAGGGTGATTATCATGTAATATCTAGTAAGTTATTAATGAATAAAACAGTATTTGATTTTAACTATAAAGATGTAATTTATAATGCGGAAGTTAATTTGCTTGGAAAATATAATATATATAATTATTTACTTGCTTTAATAATTGTTAATGGACTTGGCTATGATATTAAAGAGATATTAGGTATTAAGGAAAGTTCTCCACCTGGAAGATTTGAAATAATTAATTATCAAGATAATGTTATTATAGTTGATTATGCTCATACTCCTGATGCAATGGAAAATATATTGAAGTGTTGTAATGAATTAAAAAGAGGTAATATTATTACTGTTATTGGATGTGGTGGTAAGCGTGATAAAACAAAAAGACCTATAATGGGTGATATTGCTACGAAGTATTCTAGTTATGTTATATTTACTGATGATAATCCTAGGTGTGAAGATTCAAAGGAAATTACAAATGATATTATAAGAAATTTAGATGTTAAGAATTTTGAAGTAATTAATGATAGGTATGAGGCTACAAAAAAGGCAATAAGTTTACTTAATCATAATGATATGTTACTTATTCTTGGTAAAGGGCATGAGAATTATCAAATAATAGGAAATGAGAAGATTCATTATAGTGATAAAGAAACGGTTTTGGAAATAATAAAAAATAGTAATTAGTGAGTTAATTACTATTTTATTTCTCTTTTTAAGGATACAACTTTTCCTAATATCATATCATTTGATACAATATTTATATTAATTGTTTGATATTTGGGATTTAATGCTTGTAAAATTATGCCTTTAGGATATTTATATAGCCTACGTACGGCTAAGATGTTATTTTTAATGGCTATAACAATGTCGTCTCCGTTTTTGTAGGAATCTAATTTAACAATGTTCACTTTATCATTTTTTAAATAGGCAGGTTCCATGGAATCGTCTATAACTTTGATAGTTAAATCACTTGCATTTGTAATAGGTTCGTAAATAGCATTTTTGTATGTTTCTACAATTTTTTCAATATATGGAGTTAAGTGTTTATCTTTTCTAGTGCTATTTACATAATCTTTAACAAATTTATGCTCGAATTTATTTTTTGTTTCTTTGTCAATCGGCATATTACTGATATCAATATCTTCGATATTAAAAATGCGACATATTTCAAATAAAATATTATAAGGAATATTTAATGTGCCATTTTCATATTTATGTAATGTTTGTCTATTTTTTTGATAGTTAAGTGCTTTTGCTAAATCTTCTAATGAATATCCAAACTTAATTCTAGCATCTTTTATTTTTTGACATATTATTGGTTTTAATTCGTTAGATATTAGTTCTTCTTTGCTTGTTCTCATATTGTTATACTCCTTAATCTTCTATTTTTTTACATATATATATTGCTCCTGTGCCAATTATACCCACGATGTATTTAATGATAGTAGTAATTATTATAGAAAAGACAAAAAATTTTATGTCGGCAAAAACAAGGTAGGCAATAATTGAATATAAAACAGTATCTGTAAATTGTATGATTATAGTACTTATGAGGTTACTAATCCATATTTTATTTTTAGTTTTTCTTATTTGATAGTATAGTTCAATATTCGCTAAAATGGAAGCAATGTAGGCTATTACAAAGGCTATGCATTTGATAATATCTAGTTTAAAAACATTGATAAATGCTTCGTTATTTTCTGAATTAATATAATCTATACTACAGTTATTTAATATTACTATAAGAAAATATGAGAAAATAAGCGACATAATAGAGCAGATAACTATTTTTCTATTTTGTTCGGTTCCATATTTTTGAACTAGGATGTTCATGCAAATGAAATTAGATACATATGGAACAATGCCAAGACTTACTTCATATTTGAATATAATGACAGTTTTGACACTGAGAATGGTCGATGCAATTATGGATATTATTAACCAAAAGTAAAGACCATTTTTACCATATAATTTATTTGCCATGATAAGTGCGAAAAACGTAACAATAATTTCTATTAATAAAATTAATTCATTCATTTTTTCACCTTCTTTAATGTTAATATATAATAGATAAAAGGCAAATAAAGAATTGACGTCATTAATTTAAATGTATAGGTAGCAAGTACAACATAAGTTACATTCATGCTATTGTTACCAAGATAAATAATAGGTAAATATATAGCTGTATCAATGATGCTTATTACAATCGTGGTTAAACAATTTTTAACAAATGGATTATCATAATATTCTTTAATGTGTTTATATATAATAATTATTAAATATTCACTTAGTCCTAGCATTATTGTAAATAGTATTAAGTTAAGGAAATTATTTTCTAATAGTTTGGTTAGGTAAACGGAAGTATTATCATAGATGCTTGGTTTATATACTGAAGATATATAGAAATAAAATATTGTTATTAGCATCGTGAAAATAGTAACTGAGATAACTTTTTTAGTTTCTTTTTTATTGTACTTTTCTATTAGAATAAAAATGCATATATAGATGGAACTTAGAATTGGAAATGCTCCATTAACATTAAAGTTGCATAAGGGCATCGTTCTAAATGATGCAATGAATGAAAATATTGTTGCAATGATAATCCAAAGATATAGTCCATCATGACCAAGGTACTTGTAAAAAGCGAGTATTCCTGTCATGCACACTATAATTGTAACTAAAAAAAGTAATTCATTCATTTTAGCACCTCTTTATTCTTTGTAATTATTATAACATAGTTTTAATAGTTAGAGAATACTAAATTTGTAAAAAATTGATATTTTTTGTTTTAATGGTTTAAGATTTTAGAGTTATTTTGGAAATTGTGTTATATATTTTTAGTTTTTTTCATATTTTATTTTGGGGATTATATGAAAATAATAGGTATTGTAGCTAGGCCAGATATAACTAGTCAAAATAATTTTGTTATGGTTGTTAATAAGAAATTATTAGAGGTTATTCAAAGATATAACGTTAATGTTATGGTAATTATTCCACCGTGTAAAGATAATTATATTGATTTTGGTTATGAAGATGGACCTAAAATTACTGATTATGATTTTAATAAGATGTTAGATTTAATTAAGATGTGTAATGGTATTATTTTACAGGGGGGTGATGAGTTTTATGATTTTGATATTAAGATTATAGATTATTTATATAAAAATGACATTCCTACGTTAGGGATATGTCTTGGTATGCAATCTATGGCTTTTTATAAGGGAGGTAATTATGTAAGAGTGAATAATCATTATAAAGTTAATCATTCTGTAAAAATAAGAAGAAATTCTAAGTTATATAGTATTTTGAAGAGTGAGACAATAATGGTATGCTCAAGACATAATTATCAAGTAAAGGGTTCTTTTCTTTTTGTAAATGCCAAAAGTGAAGATAATGTTATTGAAGGATTTGAGGATAATAGTAAAAGATTTTTTCTTGCTTGCCAATGGCACCCAGAAGAAAATGATGATGTTTATCAAAGAAGATTATTTCAAAGTTTTATAGATAGTTTAGAATAAAATGAATATTTTTACATAGATTTTATTGGAGAGATATATGAGAAAAAAGATAATCGGACTACCTAGGGCATATTTATATTATAAAAATAATAAGTTATGGAGAAATTTTTTTAAGTATTTGGGTTGTAGTGTATGTGTGAGTCCTAGTACTAATGACGAAATACGTGAAAATGCAACGATATTTAATATTAATACTAGTTATAATAATAAGATTTATATGAGTCATATTTTTTATTTGTTTAATAAATGTGATTATGTTTTAGTAGAAAATAATTGCTTTTATCAAGATATAATGAGAGTTTTACCTAATATTTCAATGATTTTATATAAAGATTACGATAATTTATTATTGGAGTTTTATTCTTTTTTTTGTATGGGTTTTAGGGTGAGTAAGAATGTTTTTAGAATAGTTTATGCTTTTATTAAGGCTAAAAATAAGGAAGTTAAGGTTAAGAGGATAGTTTTAAATAATCAAAACAATATGCTTTATAATGAAAATAAGAAAATTTTGATAGTTTCAATGTATGATAGTATTTATGATAGATATGTAGATGATTTAAGTTATAATTATATTATTAATAACGATATTGGTTTGATATATGCTAATGTTTTAAATAAAAAACTTGGTGCTAGTTATGCTAAGCATGTTAAAAATGATATTTATAATAAGAAATTATGTGGTGCCATTTTTTATTATCAGGAGGCGGTTGATGGAATTATATTTTTAGATAATAAAGGGGTTTGTGATAAGATAGATAGTTTTATGAAAGAGTATCAAATTAAAAAGAAATATTTGGTTGTTAATGGGGATAAAATGGGTGAAAAGATAATTGATTTTATTAAGGAAGATATCTTGTAACTTGGTATCTTTTTTTCTAATTTTGTGATAAAATTATAATAGGAAGAAGGAATTGTATGAAATATAAAACAATGGATGCAAATAATGCCGTTGCTAGTGTGGCTTATAACTTTAGTGAAATATGTGGAATATATCCAATAACTCCTGCTTCTCCTATGGCAGAGTTGGTTGATAAAATGACTAAGGATAATGTTAATTTTTTTGGTAATAAAGTTAAAGTGGTAGAGATGCAAAGTGAGGCTGGGGCAATAGGACTCGTTCATGGTGCGCTTCAAGCTGGTTCCTTAGCTACGACATTTACGGCTAGTCAGGGTTTGCTTTTAATGATACCTTCGTTATATAAAGTGGCTGGAGAAATGTTGCCTTTAGTTATTCATGTTGCGGCCCGCAGTATATCGACACATGCTTTATCAATTTTCGGTGATCATCAAGATATATATGCGACAAGAATGTCTGGGGTATGTATGTTATGTTCAAATAATCCCATTGAGGCTTATCATTTAGCTAATGTTGCTCATTTAGCGGCGATTAAGTCTAGTTTGCCTTTTATTCATTTTTTCGATGGGTTTCGTACAAGTCATGAAATAAATAAGATTAGGTTAATAAATAATGATAAAATAAAAGAATTGATTGATAAGAAGAGTCTTAATGATTTTAGGGCTAAGGCGATTAATCCAGAAAGGCCTAATACTAGAGGAACGGCTCAAAATGAGGATACTTATTTTCAATGTATGGAGGTGAGAAATAAATTTTATGAAGATGCAATTCTTGATGTATGTTACTATATGGATAAGGTTAATAAGATATGTAAGACTAATTATAAACCGTTTAATTATTATGGAGCAGATAATCCTGATACGATAATTATTGCTATGGGTAGTGTTTGTGATACAATACATGAAACTGTTTCTTATTTGAATGATAAGTATAATAAAAAATATGGAGTTATTTCGGTACACTTATATCGTCCTTTTAGTAATAAACATTTACTTAGTAAAATACCTAATAGTGTTAAGAATATTGTTGTATTAGATCGTAGTAAGGAAGCGGGTTCTAATGGGGAGGCACTTTATTTAGATGTTTGTAGTGCTTTAAAGGATATGAATGTTAATATTTATGGTGGTAGGTATGGATTATCTTCCAAGAATACTACTCCTGCTCATATTAAGGCTATTTTTGATTATGTAGAGGAAGGTAAGATACATAATAATTTTACTATTGGTATTAATGATGATGTAACTAATTTAAGTTTGAATTTTGATAAAAATTTTGTTATACCTAGTGATTTAGATGAGTATTTATTTTATGGTTATGGGTCTGATGGAATGGTTTCAACATCAAAAGATGTTCTTAAGATTATTGGTGATAATACTAATAAGTATGTACAGGGTTATTTTCAATATGATTCTAAGAAAAGTGGAGGCGTTACTAGGAGTTATTTGAGAATAGGTAATGAGGAGTTTCAAAAGCCATATTATCCTTTAAATCCTAAATTAGTCGTGGTTTCTAAGGATAGCTATATGTATAAGTATGATATTTTAGATAATGTCTGTGATAATGGGATTCTTTTGTTGAATACTAATTTAAATGAAAAAGAGATAGTTGCTAGTTTACCTGATAAGGTTAAGTATTTATTAGCTACGAAAAACATTAGATTTTATACAATAGATGCAAATAAGATAGTTAATGAGGTTGGGCTTAAGAATAAGATTAGTACTTGTATGGAGATTGCTATTTTTAAACTAATTAATATTATTAAGATAGATAAAGTAAAGGCTATTATGAAAGCACAGAATAAGCATAGGTTTTTAAGTAAGGGAGAAAAGATAATTGAAATTAATAATGTTATAGTGGATAAGGCTCTTGATTATTTAGTAGAAGTTAAAGTGGAAGAGAAATGGAAGGATTTAAGTTATAAAGATATTGTTTATAAAAATAATGAGGAGATTATTAATTATTTAAAAGGTGATGATTTGCCAGTTTCAGCGTTTTTGAAGAATAAGGAAGGTATTTATGAAGGTGGTAATACGAAGTATGAAAAGAGAAATATTACGGAGGTAGTACCTTTTTGGAAGAAGGAAAATTGTATTCAATGTAATCAATGTGCTTTTGTTTGTCCTCATGCGGTTATTAGGCCATTTTTAACGGAAAGTAAAGATAATTCTATTAAGGCAGTACTTCCTAAGAGTGATTTGGATGTAAATTATAAGATTGCTATTAGTTATGAAGATTGTACAGGATGTGGTTTATGTGTAAATGCTTGTCCTGGTAAGATGGGAAATAAGGCTTTATGTTTAATTAATTATGATAAGAGTAAATGTCGTCAAGAAGATTTTGATAATTTAGTTAATAATAATTTAAATGGTAATTATAATTATGATGTTAAGAATGTTAAAAATATAATGTTTAATCGTCCAAAGTTTGAGTTTTCTGGAGCGTGTGCAGGATGCGGAGAAACACCTTATATTAAGAATTTGACACAATATGTGGGTGATGGTTTGGTTATTGCTAATGCTACAGGATGTTCTTCAATTTATGGGGCATCTTCGCCATCAACACCATATTCGGTGGCTTGGGCTAGTTCTCTTTTTGAAGATAATAGTGAGTATGGTCTTGGAATTGAGATAAGTTATCAAAAGAAGCGTGATGATTTAAGAGAATATCTTATGCATGCTAAATTTAGTAGAAAGAATAAGGAACTTGTTAAAAAGTTATTAGATAATTATAATGATTATAATATATGTAAGTATGTTTATGATAATCTTGATTATGATAAATATTTAGAAGAGAATAAAGATTATATACTTCCTAAGACTGTTTTTGTTATTGGTGGTGATGGATTTGCTTATGATATTGGTTTTGGTGGTTTAGATCATGTTTTATCTACTGATAATGATATTAATATTTTAGTGCTTGATACAGAAGTTTATTCTAATACTGGTGGGCAGGCATCGAAGTCTACTTCTCTTGGGGCAATTGCATCTTTTGCATCTTCAGGTAAGACTAATTATAAAAAGGATTTAGCAAGAATGGCAATGTGTTATCCCAATGTATATGTAGCTTGTGTTAATATTGGTTATAATAAGGAACAATATTTAAAAGTACTTGGTGAGGCTATTAATCATAAGGGGCCATCTTTGATTATTGCATATGCTCCTTGTATAGAGCATGGTATTAAAAAGGGAATGAGAACTGATTTAGAAAATGCTTCTTTGGCTACGAAATGTGGATATTTCTTAACTTTTAGATACGATCCTGTTACTTTAAATTTTACGCTTGATAGTAAGAATGTTGATTTTAATCTTTATGAGGAATTTTTAGGTAGTCAAAATAGATATAATATTATTGAGAATAAAGAATTACTTCAAAAACAGAAGGTGTGGGCAAAGAATAGATATGATTATTATAAGAAATTAGAGGAAGAAAAAAAATGTAAATAATTTTAAATATTTGCATTTTTTTGTATTATTTAAATATTCAATAAATTTTTTTCTACATAGAATTTATGTAGGAAGTGGTTATATGGAATACTTAGTTGATTATTTAATTGAAATAGTACTTACAGTAACAACAACTTTAATTATTGCTATTTATAAGAGAATTAAAAAAATAATTAGTACAATTGAAGTTAATCGTGTATCTATTGTTGCCATCATTAAGAATATCTATGTTGACAAATACTACTTACACAAGAATAAGGGTTGTATTTCTTTGAACGAAAAAGAAACACTTAATAATTTATATATTGAGTATAAAAAATTAGGTGGTGATGGAATAATAGATGATATAAGAGATGAAATAGATAAGATACCTATCAAAAAAGATTGCTAAGGAGGTGATATAATGGATGTTTTAGTAACTCAAAAACTTTTAGATATTTTAATGATTTCTATTACTTTAAGTTCTATTGTTATGGCTGCGATTCAAAAATGTAAAAGTTTGCCTTTTATAAAGAAAGAATGGCATATCTTTTTCTTGAATTTAATATTATCTTTTGGAATTGGAATACCTTTTGTATATAGTTTTTATGAGAAAGATTTAGTTATGAGTATATGGATTAGTTTGTTTAGTTTTATTGGGGCTCCTGGAATTTATAAGTTTTTGAAGAGTCAAAATATTATTAATTATACGCCTAAGAGTATGAATGATGATAGTATTAAGGTGGATAAAGATAATTATATAGATAGGTAGAAAAAACTCTATGTAATAAGTTAATCTTATGTACATGGAGTTTTATTATGCTTTTTGATTTTGGCTTTCTAATTTGATATCAACTGTTTTTTCTTGATTATTTCTTATATATGTTAGTTTAATAGTACTTCCTACATTTTGTTTATAAAGCGTATATTTGAAGTAAGAAACACTTTTAATATCAACATTGTTTATTTTTGTTATTTTATCTCCAGCTTGTAAACCAGCCTTTTCTGCAGGTGAATTGTTTACTACTGATTCAATATAAATGCCTTCACTGGTAGAGGTAAACATGGTTTTTGCTTCATAGATACTAATACCTAGGTATGGTCTTTCGATAGTTTTTCCTTCAATTATAATGTTAGCATATTGTTCAGCGGTTTCTATGGGAATAGCAAAGCCCATGCCTTCGACAGCAGTACTGGCAAGTTTCATATTGGTGATACCTATTACTTCACCATTTGAGTTACATAGTGGACCTCCTGAATTACCTGAGTTAATGGCTGTATCAGTTTGTAATACTTCCATGATATATGTGTTCATTTTGTTATTAGTAACTTCAACTAGTCTGTTTTTTCCTGATAAAATACCACGTGTTACTGAATTTGAGTATATCTCTGCATCAAGTGGTGCACCGACGGCGAATAAGGTATCTCCTACTTTTAGGTTGACTGAATTACCAAGTGGTGCTATTTTGATTACTTTATCTTTATTTATTTTTAGTACAGCAATATCTGAGTATTCATCACTTCCTACAATATTCGCTTTTATTTTTTCTTGATTAGTTAGAATTATTTGTATTTCTTCCGCTCCTTCAATGACATGATGGTTGGTTAGAATGTAGCCATATTGTTCATCGATTTTAAAGACAAAACCAGTTCCTGTTTGGTAAACTTGGTTATTTTTTAATGATTCTACGACGGTTACAGCATCATAAACTTTTTCAACTGCTTCTGCTATGCCGTTTTCAGTAATTGATACTTGTTTTTCAATTTTAGTTTTGGTAGTAACTAGATTTTTCATATAAAAGTTATAAAATAAGGCAAAACCAATAAGACATATTATTGTACTTGTTATTGCTCCGGTTAGTAATGTAATTATTTTTTCTTTGTTAATTATTTTTTTCATATAATTTCCTTCCTTTTCTTAAGTATTATAGTAAGTAATTATCAAAGGAATATGAATGAAATATGGGAAAAAATGTTTTTTTAAAAAATGCTTAGTTTGAACTAGGCATTTTTGAATATCTGCATCCACAGTAATTTTGTCTATATAAGTTATATTGCTTGGATAAAGTTATAGACTGTTTGTAGCCTTCATTTTTTTTGAAATCAGCATAAAGCCATTTAATATTATAAATATTTTCTAGTGATGAACCAATTTCATTAATTATTTTGGCATTTTTATGAGGACTAACTGTTAAGGTGGTAGTAAAGTAGTCGTAATTATGAAGTTTTGCTATTTGAGCAGTTTTTTCTAGTCTTAATTTAAAACATATTTGACATCTATTACCACCTTCAATACATTTTTCTAATCCTTTGATGGCTTCTTCGTATTTGTCGTTTTCATAATCACAGTCTATGTAATCTAGTTTATTTTTTGTTTTTAATTCTTTTATTAATCTTATTTGTTCTTCTTTTCTTTTTAGATATTCTTCTTCAGGATAGATGTTAGGATTATAATATAAAACGGTGATATCAAAGTAATTACTTAGAAATGATATGACATAACTACTACAAGGTGCACAGCAACTATGAAGTAATATTTTTTTTACTTTGTTTAATTTTTGTATTTCTTCTTTACATAATAAATGATAATTTGTGTTCATAAAATCACCAAACATATTATAACATTTATTAGGTAAAAAGCAATATTATTTTATTATATGGAAATACTTCCACTGATTAATTTAGATAGGATTTCGGCCATTTTCTCTTCTACTTGAATAAGTGGGGTTTCGGTCGATAAGATAATGACGCTTCCTAGGATATCTCCATTTAAAACAATTGAGCTAAATGAGTAATAACCATATTCTTTGACGTTTTCTATTATTTCGACTTCTTTTTTTTGTCTTTCAACAAAACTGTCTCTTCTTTCAATACTGCGTTCTACAAATGGACTGATGTTGTTGTTTAAGTATTTTTTCTTTAGGTTACCAGATATGGCGATGACTTTGTTTAAGTCGGTTACTATGATGTTGTGTTTTACTACTTGATATATGGCTTCTGTGTATTTCGTGGCTAGTGATTCTAAGTTTTCAATGGGAGAGAATTTTTTTAGAATTAAGCATTCGTCATCAGTAAATATTTCTAAACCTTCGCCACTTTTGATGCGCATATTATTTCTTATTTCTTTTGGTATAACAATTCTACCTAAATCATCTACTCTTCTAATTACTCCTGTTGATTTCATATTTATTACCTCCAATACTAAATATTTTGCCAAGATTTAGTAATTTTATACTAGGATATATAAATTTATGAAATTATTTTTACGCACTATAACAGCGTAGCAAATAAAACCAAAAAAAACATTTACTTTTTATGGAAAATTGTGTAAAATAAATTTATGAAAAAACTTGTTATGGGAGTGATGTTATGAGGCGTTTTGAAAAAATAAGTTTTGCACAATTTAAAAAAGATATTTGTGATAACATTGATTTGTATAATGAATATGAATTACCAAAAAGGGCAACTTTGAAAAGTGCCGGTTATGATTTTAAGGCAATAGAAGATATTACTATTAAAAAGGGTGAAATTTTGAAGATACCTACTGGTGTTAAGGTAAGATTAAATGATGATGAATTTCTTGGAGTGTATGTCCGCAGTAAAATGGGATGCAAATATAATATACGGATGTGTAATCAAGTAGGTATTGTTGATGCTGATTATTATAGTAATGTTAGTAATGAGGGACATATTTTTGTGTTTTTACAAAATGAGGGTGATTTAGATGTTGTTATAAAAAAAGGTGAACATTTTGTACAGGGAATAATACAAAAATTTATGATATGTGATAATGAGGAGGTAGTTACTAAGACGCGTGAAGGTGGTTTTGGTAGTACCGATAGAAAAGAGGAATAGATATGAAAGAAAAATTTTATTTAACGACACCAATATATTATCCATCTGCTAATTTTCATATTGGGCACTGCTACACAACAATTATAGCTGATGCTATTGCTAGATATAAGAGATTAAATGGATATGATGTGTTTTTCTTAACTGGTACTGATGAACATGGACAAAAAATTGAAAAGAAGGCAATTGAGGCAGGTGTTAGTCCTAAGGAATATGTTGATAAAATCGTGGATAATGCAAAGGATTTATGGAAGAGTTTAGATATTAGTTATGATAAGTTCATTAGAACTACTGATAGTGAGCATGTTGCTTGTGTACAAAAGATATTTGAAAAGTTATATCAACAAGGAGATATTTATAAGGGGGAATATAAGGGTTTATATTGTACACCTTGTGAATCTTTTTGGACGGAGACACAACTTAAGGACGGTAAGTGTCCTGACTGTGGAAGAGATGTACATGAGGTTAAGGAGGAAGCATACTTTTTTAAGTTATCAAAGTATCAAGATAGATTAGTTGATTATATTGAGTCTCATCCAGAGTTTATTCAACCTGTTTCGAGAAAAAATGAAATGATTAATAATTTTATTAAGCCAGGACTTGAGGATTTATGTGTATCAAGAACTTCTTTTAAATGGGGCATTCCTGTTACTTTTGATGATAAACATATAGTTTATGTATGGATAGATGCTTTATCTAATTATATTTCAGCTTTAGGATATTTAAGTCAAGATGACAGTAAGTTTAAAAGGTATTGGCCTGCAGATTTACACATTGTGGGTAAGGAAATAGTTAGGTTTCATACGATTATATGGCCTATTATGTTGATGGCTTTAGGATTAGAACTTCCTAAGAAGGTATTTGGACATGGTTGGTTAGTAATCGATGGTGGTAAGATATCAAAGAGTTCGGGAAATTATCAGGATCCTAGGGAATATATTGCAATGTATGGAATAGATGCGGTTAGATATTTTGTACTTAGAGAAGTACCTTTTGGAAATGATGGTAATTTTTCAGTTGACGCGATGGTTACTAGAGCAAATGCTGATTTGGCTAATGTTTTAGGTAATTTAGTTAATAGAACAATTGGTATGATTAATAAATATTTTGATGGCGTTGTTACTAATACAAGGTGTAATGAAGAATTGGATACTGATTTAATAAAAGTTGCTTTGTCTTTAAGGGATAAGGTGGATAAAGATATGGATAAGTTGGAAGTATCTAGTGCACTTGAGCATATTTTTGACTTATTTAGAGCTTGTAATAAATATATTGATGAGACAATGCCTTGGATTTTAGCAAAGGAAGAAAATAAAAAGGATAGACTTGCTACAGTTTTATATAATTTAGTTGAATCTATTAGAATCGGTACAGTTTTTCTTAGTCCTTTTATACCGAGTGCAAGCGAAAGAATATTTAAGCAATTGAATACTGATATTAAAGATATTTTTTCAGTAAATGAATTTGGTGGTTATGTAAGTGGTGCTAAAGTTGGTATTGCCGATCCAATATTTCAAAGAATTGAAGTTAAATAGTTGACATAGACTTCTGTTAAATAAAAAAAGATATTGTTGTTTTGTTTACAATGTCTTTTTGTTTTGTTATAGTGGTTTTATGCGTTAAAATATGATATAGGGAGGAAAAAAATAATTTATGCCAAAAATATTTAGTGGTATTGATGGTTGTATTTTGTTTTTTGTAGTAACTTTGTTACTAGCTTTAGTTTTAGTAGTAACTGAGTATTCAATTTTGGATTTATTTTATTTATTTGGTATGCTTATTTGTTTTTTATATTATTTGCATATTAGAAATTAACTTGTACTTAGGTATAGGTTTTTTTCTTGACTAAAGGATGTTTTGAAGTTATGCTTATATGGGAAGTGATTTTTATGTTTATTGATACACACGCTCATTTATTTGATGAATATTATAGTAATATAGAGGGAGTAATTGCTAGGGCTTTAGATAATAATGTTTTAAAGATTATTATTTCAGGATGTGATATTAAGAGTAATTTGGAGGTACTGGAAAAAGTTGGTAAATATGATTCTTTATATGGTACGATAGGAATACATCCTTTGAATTTGGATAATTTGGATAATAATTATATGAGTTTTTTGGAAGAAAATATTAGAAATGAGAAAATAATTGGTATTGGAGAAATTGGCTTGGATTACCACTATGAGGGAGCGGATAGGGAATTGCAAAAAGATGTATTTATCCATCAAATAGAGCTTGCTATTAAATATGATATGCCTGTGATTATACATTCTAGGGATGCGACTGAGGACATGATGAATATTTTAAGAAGATATAATGGTAAATTGAGGGGGGTTATGCATTGCTATTCTGGAAGTGTAGAAACTGCTTTGGAACTTATAAAGATGGGCTTTTATTTAGGAGTTGGTGGTATAATTACTTTTAAAAATGCTAAGAATATAGTTGAATTCATAAAAAAGATAGATTTAAAATATATTCTATTAGAAACTGATTCTCCTTATTTAATTCCTGAACCATATCGAGGAAATTCTAATGAACCTGCATATATTCCTTTAATTGCAAGGAAAATCGCGGAGATTAAGGGTGTTAGTTTAGATAGCGTTATGAGTGCGACTAGTGGTAATGTGAAGATGATATTTGACAAATAGGTTCTTTTGTGGTAAAATTCTATTACTGAAGTAAGATATGCACGAAATGAATGGAAAAGTTTGGCATTTTCAGTACAATAATTAAGAGGTGAAAAAATGAGAAAAATAGTTTCCAAGTTTTTTTGGCCGACTTTTGAAGTTGTGATTGCGGGAATTTTTGTGGTACTCGTAATGCCTAGAAATAAAGATGAGAAACTAGTGTTTACGGTAGAGAATAGTGATGCCGTAAAAATGATAGATACTACTTCTAAGTTTTTTGTTGATGATATTTTAATTGATACAGAAGATAAAAAAGAAGAGGTAGTAGAAGAAAAACAAGAAGAAGTAATATTAACGGATGAGAATAAACAAAATGTGGAACCTAAGGTAGTTGAGACTCCTAAGGTAGTTGAGACTCCTAAGGTAGAAGAAGTCAAAGAAGAAGAAAAGAAAGAGGAAGAACCTAAGGTAGAAGAGAAGCCTGTAGTAAGGTATGATCCTATTGATACTTCTAATTATCCTGTTTTGAATAGTTATACGAATTTAGTTATGACAGGATATGGTTATGATTGTAGAGGTTGTACTACGGGTAAGACAGCATCTGGCTATTCAATAAGAGATACTATTTATTATGATGATCCAACGTTTGGAACACTTAGGATTGTAGCAATGGATAAGTCTATACCGATGTATTCAATTGTTAGAATTTCTAATATAAATGGTATGGAACCAATTTTGGCTATTGTTTTAGATCGTGGAGGCGGGATTAGTTTTAGTAAATCGATTCAAATAGATTTAGTTGTTGAGTCTGAGGCTATTGCTAAGACAACAATAGGTAAGAAGTATAATGTTACTTGTGATATACTTAGAAGTGGTAAATAGGCGCTAACTTAAGTTAGTGCTTTTTAGTAGGTGAGGTTATGATAGATAAGAATTTTAATTTTAGAAAGTCTTTAGGGCAAAATTTTTTAAATGATGATAATATTATTAATAAGATAGTTAGTTCTTTGCCAATAGATAAGGATACTTTAGTTATTGAAATAGGTCCTGGAAGTGGTGTTTTGACTAGTAAATTAGCGTATGTTGCAGGGAATGTTTTAGCTTATGAGATAGATACAAGGTTAGAGAGTGTGTTAAGAAATAATCTTTGTAGTTTTGATAATGTCGATATAAAGTTCCAAGACTTTTTGAAGGCTGATGTAGTAAAGGATATAAAAGAATATAATTATAGGAAATTATATGTGGTTGCTAATTTGCCCTATTACATTACAACACCTATTATTAATAAGTTAATAACTGATGTAATAGATGTTTCTTATATTGTCGTTATGATACAAAAGGAGGTTGCTGATAGATTTTGTGCTGTACCAGGGAATAAAGATTATAATTCTTTAACTGTTTATTTGAATTATCATTTTGAGGTTAAAAAGTTATTTGATGTTAGTAAAAATTCATTTATTCCCAAACCTAAGGTTGATAGTACTGTGATATGTTTAAAGAAAAGAGATAAGAAGCAGGAAGTTTGTGATTTGACTTTGTTTTATAAGCTTGTGAGAGACAGTTTTTGTTTTAAAAGGAAGAATTTAAGAAACAATTTGAAAGGGTATGATTTGCTGAAGGTGGAGGATGTTTTAAAGAAGTATGGTTATGATTTATCTGTTAGAGCAGAGCAGTTGGATATAAATATTTTTGTTGAAATGGCTAATGAACTTAAAAATTAGTCTTTTTTTTTAATATGTGCATATGATTAAATGGGTGAGATAATGGACAAGGTAAATGAAATTGGTAGTAGTTTTAGTCATGGTATTACTATTGCAGAAAGGAAAAGCATTATAGTAAGTGGGGTTAAGAAGATAGAAAGTTTTGATAATGAGGAATTTTTGATGGAAACGACACTTGGTTATTTAGTTATTAAGGGAAGCGAATTGGAAATTATTAAGTTGGATACTTATCAGGGAAATGTTTCAATCAAAGGGCACGTTGATAGTTTGGGTTATTTTGAAACTAGTTCTTTAAAAAAGGAAAAGGAGAATTCTTTTTTAACAAGGTTATTTAAATAATGGAACTTGTGTTACAAATAGAATCTATATTGATGTCATTTGGATATGGTATTGTTTTCTTTATTTTAGTAAGTGTTAATTATAAGTTTTTATATTGTAAGGGACTTGTTTTAAAAATAATTATTAATATACTTTTTATTATTGTTAATGTAATCCTTTATTTTATGTTACTTAGGTTAGTAAATGATGGAGTGGTACATATATACTTTTTATTTTCTATTTTGGGGGGATATTTGCTGGCTAAGTGGTTAGGTGGTAAGATTAAAGGATAATTGACTCTCATGGGATAGTTTTGTTTATTTATCTTTGTATTATAAATTTAGTGCATTTTACGAAAAAAAACATAGTATATAATATAAAATTGAGGGTGAATATACATAATAATTCTTGAGTAACGGTTAAAAAGGTATAAAATAGAGGATAAATAAGGAATATAGATAGAATTAGTTGATGTGATTGTGGTATTGTTGATAAAATTTAGGAAAAAATTGTAAAATGTAAAGCAATAGTATACAAAACTAAATTGTGAATAATGTATGGAGTAGTTGTAGAAATTTTATAGTATTTTGTAATTGATAAGTGCTTTTTCTTTTTTTATATTTATTGATTTGTAAGTAGTGTTTTTGTAGCCGAGGAATGTACACTACTGATGTACAAAAATGTTGAGTTGATATTTTATGGTTAATTTGGTTTTAACAAAAATTTTATTATTACATAGACTAATATAGGTGATAAACATGGATAAATCTTTAGTGGGTATTGTAATTGATCCTGGTCACCAATGATACCTGATAACAAGGTATATAAAATAAGGACTTTTAA